>Ga0209624_10000205_pt1 | contig 54098 bp, 52 predicted proteins | sample JacPinW_OM2H0_O1_FD_188565 | JGI IMG/M metagenome (GOLD analysis project Ga0209624, IMG submission 188565) | Forest soil microbial communities from Algoma, Ontario, Canada - Jack Pine, Ontario site 1_JW_OM2H0_O1 (SPAdes) (version 2) | ecosystem: Environmental > Terrestrial > Soil > Boreal...
CTCCAAGCGACAACCCTACCACGCTCACCGCCACAATCAGCGAAATCCTCGCCCCAAACAAAGTCCGAGAAAGAATGTCCCGCCCCAACTCATCGGTCCCAAACCAGTGCGCAGCCGACGGCCCCATTAGCCGCCCGGTCAAATCCAGTTGTGCCGGATCCTGCGGCGCCAGCCACGGCGCAAACACCGCACAGATCACAAACACCACCAGCAGCCCCACCCCCACCGCGGCCAGCGGCTGCCTCCTCACCGCCACGGCAATCGACCGCCCCGGCAAACCCACGGCGTCTGCTGTTGAACTCTCCACGCCTAGATCCTACATGCGAGCAGGTCCGAGCGCAGTCAGTGCTTGTCGAAACCTTCGGCTAGGACGCGAACAGCTTGGTCAGATTCGTGAGCTTCAGCAGCTCCTGGATCCGTGGCGTCAGATTGACAACCGTCAACGTGCAATAGCCCTGATGGAGCGCCGACACCTTGAGTCCCACCAGCGTTCCCAGCCCGAGGCTGTCCATAAAATTAACGTCCGTCAGGTCGAGCACGATGCACCCGCCCTCCGGTATCAGCGGCTTCACTATATCTTTCAGCTCACCCGCCGTCTGGTTCACCAGCCGACCATGACACTTCACGGTCGTCACCTTCAAGTCACCTTCTACGGAACTCTCAGTTTCAAAACGAGCCTCTGATATATTTGCCACGAAATCTCCTATGCGTGAACTGTAATCCCACTCGCACGGCCCTTCTATTAAATTTAGGTTACGACCCAGCGCAACCAACCTGATCGGTGAACCCCCCATCGCCGCCGACGGCATCCCAAACCCCAGGGCCTGATTTTCAACCCTGCCGAAGAGCATGTAGGGTTGAAAGATGAAGGATTTCCGCAGACTGGCAATTGCAATCCCCGCAGCCCTCCTCATTCTTTGCCTCGTCGCCGCCTATTGGACTCGCGGCGCGATGGCGCACATGCCTTTCCTCAAGCAGGGCAGCTCCCCCGGCACCGCCGGCAACCTCGTCGACCAGCGCCCCTGGCAGACCATCGAGTCCCTCGCGCCCCTGGCCGTCTCCGCCGAAGAGCAGTCTCTCGCCCGCGAAGCCGAGCGTCTCGCCGACCATGAAGTCGACCAGTCCTTCGCCTTCGCCCTCCGCCGGGCCGCCCTCCAAACCCGTGTCCTCACCGGCGACGCCCTCGCCTTGCAGCAGAAAATCACGCAGCTCCAAGCCCTCGTCAAGGAAGATCAGGCCAAGGTCGACACCCTCACCACCGCCCTCAAGTCAACCCCCGCCGCCCCCGTGTCCTCCGATGATCTCGACGTAGCCAAGGCCCAGCTCCAGCTCGACAGCGACGAACTCGCCGACGCCACCGAGCAACTCGCCCGCCTCACCGGAGACAAGCGCGGCGAAATCCAGCAGGAGCTCACCGCCCGCCAGGCCGCCATGAAGAAGTTCGAAGCCCAGGCCAACAGCGGCGGCCAGATCGCCGTCCTCTCCGCCAAACGCCACGGCACTCTTTACGGCCGCGTCTCTTCCTGGTTCGATCAGCGCAGCCGCATCACCCTCCTCCGCCAGGCCCAGTCCCAGACCGACGCCGACGTCGCCACCCTCACCGCCCAGCACGCCGAGTTCGAGAAGAAAGCCGCCTCCGCCGCCGCCTCCATCACCTCGGCGCCCAATCAGCCAGACACCGTCAAATCCCGAGTAGCCCTCATGGCGAAAGCCCACGCCTTCACCCAAATCCACAGCATCCTCGAGGACCAGCTCCAGACCCAGCAACAGCTCTCCGCCGTCTACGCCAAGTGGATCGCGCAGGTCCAGCTCCAGCACAGCATCGTCACCCACCTCGCGCTGCAGTCGTTCTCTGTCATCGCCTTTCTCGTGCTCTGCGGCGTACTTCTCGGCACCCTCGCCCGCATCCTGCTCGACCGCTCCACGATGGAGCCACGCCGCCTCCACACCCTCACCACCATCGTCAGTCTGGCAATTCAGTTCGTCACCTTCCTCCTCATCCTGCTCGTTGTCTTCGGTGCCCCCAGCCAGGTCCCCACCATCCTCGGCCTCGGAGCCGCTGGCCTCACCGTCGTCTTCCAGGACTTCATCCTCGCCTTCTTCGGCTGGTTTATCCTCATGGGAAAAAGCGGTATCCGCGTCGGCGACTGGGTTGAAATCAACGGTGTCGGCGGCGAGGTCGTCGAGATCGGTCTCTTCCGCACCGCCCTCCTCGAAACCGGCAACTGGACCGACAAGGGCCATCCCACCGGCCGCCGCGTCACCTTCATCAACAACTTCGCCATCTCCGGCCAGTACTTCAACTTCTCCACCTCCGGCCAGTGGATGTGGGATGAAATCACCGTCAACGTTCCCCCCGGTGCCGACGCTTACAAGACCATCGAAGCCATCCACAAGTCCGTCGTATCTGAAACCGAGAAGGACTCGCACCTCGCCGAAGCCGAGTGGCAGCGCTCCTCAAGCTCAAAATTAAACGGCCTCAGCCAGTTCAAGGCAGCTCCCTCGGTCGACATGCGCCCCGCCGCCTCCGGCATCGACATCCTCGTCCGCTACGTCACCCGCGCCGGCGATCGCTTCGAGACCCGCAACCGCCTCTACCAATCCGTCATCGATCTCCTGCACAAGCCCGCCGCACCCGAGCCCAGCCCTAGCGAGCCGCAGGCGAAAACCCCAACAACAGCCTAAAGAGTAGCGATGCTGACGTTCCCATCCGACGTCCGAATACTCAGCGCCGTGCCTCCGGCGTTCAAGTGCCCACGCAGGTGGTGGCTTGCAGATTTGCCGCTGCTGTACTGGTCCATCGACAGTGGAAGCGTGCAGTCGATGTGTCCATCGCTCGTCGTAACGTCCAGGTCCGCCGCCAGGTTCTGCGGCACGCGAATCGTGACATGCCCGTCTGAACTTTCAATCCGCGAAGGTGCCGTGAGCTGCGATCCCGACGCGAGCGCGAAGTCAAGATTGCCGTCGCTGGTATGCAACTGCACCGCGCTGAACTGCCCATCGACCTTCATGTGCCCATCCGAGGCCCGCGCATCCAGTGTCCCCGTCACGTTATGCACGGTAATATTTCCGTCGGAAGCGGTCAGGCGAATATCTCCGTGCAGGTTCTCGAGCATTACCGCGCCGTCCCCCGTATGCACACTGACATTGCCTGTCAGATCGCGCACCGAAAGGTTGCCATCCGACGTCCTCGCATCCAGCTCGAGGCTCGACGGTGTCTCTACGATGACCTTTGTGCTGTGGCTGGAGTTCCAGTGGATCTCGAAACCGATATGCGGCTTCTCCTTCAGCAAAAAGTAAACATGGTTCTGGTCCTGGTGTTCTTCCAGCCGAAAGTTCGACAGCTTCTCGCCGGCGATCACATGGATCCGAATCGCCTTGCAGTCTCCGCACGAATGAATATCCAGATGGCTGTCGCTGGTCTCAATGGTCAGCGCAGCGCTGCCGCTGAGCGAGTATTCCTTCTGCCAGTCCATGTCGCTGTTGCTCTGGGCCACCAGGCGCGACGCAGACGAAAAAAACACCACAGCCAGTGCAGGGACGAGTACAACGGAGCGAGCAGACGCGAGGCGCATAGAGTTCTCCTGATCCCATTGATACGCGCCCTCACGTCACCAGGTTCCGTCATCGTGAAGAAATAAATCCCCTCCAGCCAAATTCAAAGCCAAATCCACAGCTGTAATGTTTGGGATTTGCGTAGGGCCTTAACCCTGCGACAAAAGCCCAGCGACAAAATTGGGTAGTGGGTCAGTTTGAACTCCGGGGCAATCGAAGTTACCGAAAACTCCGTTTTCAGGGAGCGCTTTCAACTAACATCCTGCGGCTCTGACAGCCTGGACCAGTCACACCAGTGAATGCAATCGACGGGGTTCGCGTCGATACCAGCCTGCGCTTTCTGAACCAGCGAGTCGGGGACCCAGCAGAAGATTGAGCCTCCTGAGTACACGAACCAGGTGTCCCAAGGAGGAGCATCTTCAACGTCGAAGAAGCCTTGCGAGGAAGCGGCAGCTGCGCCGTCATCGACCGTTTCTAAAGGCTCATAAAGCAATAACCTGCCTTGCGATTGAGCCATTGCCAAGTCGGGCATTTCGATCCTCCCATCGCGGATGAGAGCAGAACGCATTTCATTGATCGTGCGCGTGGCTCGCAGATAGCTTTCGCGCTTTTTCTCAATCCAGAGGTCTATTCCTACCTCATCAAAAGGTGGAACCCTGAGGGAGGCTGAGGGGTCAAGTTCTCGGCTACGAAAATGATCTCGTTGCGGTGAACGACTTAGGCACCATGCGACCGTCTCTGATAGCGTTCGAAGTACGGACGCCGACGGCTTTGGGCGCTCTATGACGATCTTGCCAAGCCCTAGCTCGATCATGTGTCCAGCTTATCCCAGTAGGAAGGCGATGTTCGGTATCAACCCCCCGCAAAAGTCGCATTTTCGGAAACTTCAGTCGTTCACTCCAAACTGACCCACTACCCAAAGTTGGGCAATCCTTGGGACTTCCGACCCGGGCCTTTTCTCTCAGAACCCGGTATCGAATCGACTATGCAACTTTTGTTGCACCACGCATGGGGCGAAAAAACCTGCAATAGGCAGTTACTATGGTGGCTTGCGTAGCAGTTGCGCGCAAAACCGAAGGTAAGTGCATCGACAGTTCAGGCACACACCTCATAAAAAGAGGATTAACTCATTTTTGTAATCGCCATAACGAGGAACCTCGCAAGATACATACATACCCGGAGCCCGCGAATCGCGCGCCAGATATACTTGTAGACAGAATGCCATCAGATCCATCAATCCGGATAACCCGCACCAGTTCATCAGCTTCTAACGAACTGACCCCAAAGGAGTCGTCTCCACGATGAAGCTCAAAGGAGAAAAGGCAGTAGTCTGTGGCGCCGGTGGTTTCATCGGCGGCCATCTTGTGCAGACCCTGCTTAGCAACGGCGTCGATGTCGTCCGCGCCGTCGACATCAAACCCCTGAACGACTGGTACCAATCCTCCAGCGACGTAGAAAACCTCACCCTCGACCTCAAGGACACGGAAAGCTGCCTCAAGGCGGCCCACGGCGCCACCGTCGTCTTCCAACTCGCAGCCGACATGGGCGGTATGGGCTTCATCGAAAACAACAAAGCCCTCTGCATGCTCTCCGTCCTCACCAACACACACATGCTCATGGCCGCCCGCGACAAGGGTGTCGAGCGCTTCTTCTACTCCTCCTCCGCCTGCGTCTACAACGCCGAAAAGCAGACCAGCCCCAACGTCGTCGCCCTCAAGGAAGAGGACGCCTACCCCGCCATGCCCGAGGACGGCTACGGCTGGGAAAAACTCTTCTCCGAGCGCATGTGCCGCCACTTCGAAGAGGACTACGGCCTCCAGTGCCGCGTCGCCCGCTATCACAACGTCTATGGTCCCCTCGGCACCTGGACCGGTGGCCGCGAGAAGGCCCCCGCCGCCGTCTGCCGCAAAGTCATCCAGGCCAAGGCGTCCGGCAAGCACGAGATCGAGATCTGGGGCGACGGCAAGCAGACCCGCTCCTTCATGTACATCGACGACTGCACCAAAGGCACCCAGATGATCACCGAAAGCGACATCCGCGAACCTCTCAACCTTGGCTCCGATGAACTCGTCACCATCAACCAGCTCGTAGACATCGCCGAAGAGATCGCCGGCGTCAAACTCAAGCGTAACTACAACCTCAGAGCACCCAAAGGCGTCAACGGCCGCAACAGCGACAACACCAAAATCCAACACGATCTGGGCTGGGCCCCCTCCATCAAGCTCCGCGAGGGCCTCGCCAAAACCTACGCCTGGATCGAAAGTGAAATGCAGCAGAGCGAATTGCTCAAAACCGAAATGCTCCTCGAAGCCGCAAAATAGCTCACTTTTATTTTGTTTCTAACTGAATCTTCGTCATCTCGACCGGGTCCTAAGCGAACATAACGATCGAACGAGTGGAGATCCCCGTATTATGTCCGACCTCGCGGCGAAAAATGACATCAGCATGACCGACCGGCCGGCAGGTGCGGTCCGTAGGACGCAGGCCGCCAACTTCCACCGCATCCTCGGCATCGACTTCTTCGACGGGTCCGCCAGGGCCGCCATTGCCCTCATGCGCGAAGGCGGTCTTCTCGTCATCCCGGCCGCCCCCGCTCTCAAAGACCTCGAGAGTAATCCCGGCTACCGCGACGCCCTCCTCAATGCCGATCTCGCCATTACCGACTCCGCCTTCATGGTTCTCATCTGGAACCGTCTGCAACGGACGCCCATCCGGCGCCTCTCCGGCCTGGAGTATCTGAGCGTCCTTCTCCTCGAACCCGGCGTCCGCCGGCCCGGCAACACCGTCTGGATCATGCCCAGCGCCAGCAGCGCACAACGCAATCGCGCCTGGCTGCAGCGGCAGGGAATCACCATCCCCGATGACCACGTCTACCTGGCCCCCATGTATGCCGCCGCCGCCGGTTGCACGGAACCAACGGAAGGTGGTTCCCCGTCGCTCTCCGATCCTGTTCTGCTCGAACGCCTCGAACGCCTCCGTCCTCAGCACATCATCCTCACCATCGGCGGCGGAACCCAGGAGTGTCTCGGCCTCTACCTCAAACGCAACCTCTCCTACCGCCCCGCCATCCACTGCGTCGGCGCCGCCATCGCCTTCCTCAGCGGCGACCAGGTCTACATCCCTATGTGGGCCGACAGGTACTACCTCGGCTGGCTCTTCCGCTCCCTCTCCGAACCGAAGCGTTACGGCCCCCGCTACTGGGAGGCCCGCAAACTCCTCGACCTCATGCGCCGCAACCGCGGCTACCTCCCGCCCCTGAAATCCCGCCCCCCAATCACGCCTGCTTCGGTTTCGAACGATCGAGCCCTGTCCCATTTCGGGACAGTCCAGGAATAAATCTGACTGACCTGTCCCAATTTAAAGCTCCATAAAAGCGACCGTCAGCAGACCGCGTTTGCCACGCATTCCACCACAAATTCACCACGATTTTCCACCACGTTTCACCACGAAAATCGCAAAATACCCCAATAAAAACCACATTTTCCTCCTCCCAATTTTTTTCCATCCGCAAACCCCAATTTCAGGAAAATCCATCCCCTAAGTTTTTCTTCCAGCCCGCCGATAGGGAAGGGAAGAGACCCTCATGCTCCCTCGAAAGTGGTATCCCCTAGTATCTAACTTGGCTCCTAGAATCAACCTCATGCAGGTCCTCTCCCCCACCGGCAAAGAGCTCTCGTTTCTTCGGTTTACAACGTCAACAACTACGGCCCGTGGCGCACTCTCCCTCGCCGCCTTTCTTCTGCTGGCGATAGCGCCCGCAATCCGTGCCCAGAGCGGTCCACGACCCGAAGAGTCCCTGACATCTTTGACAGTAGCCGAGCAATACCTCCTCGCCGCAGCCAATCAAGACCGCGCCAATCAAGGACTTCCGGCACTTCGCCTCGATCCCGTTCTCACTCGGGCCTCAGCCTTCCACGCCCGCGAGATGGCCGAACACGACGCCATCTCCCACCAGTTTCCCAACGAGCCAGAGCTCGCAGAACGAGGCTCCAACGCCGGCGTGCACTTCAGCCGCATCGCCGAAAACGTAGGCGAAGCCCCCACCTCCGTCATCATCCACAACCTCTGGATGCACTCTCCCGGCCATCGCGCCAATCTGCTCGATCCCAACGTAAACACCATCGGCATCGCCATCGTCTCTCGCAACCATCAGCTCTACGCCGTCGAAGATTTCGCCAGCACCGTCGAACCTCTCACGCTCACCCAGCAGGAGCACGCCGTCGCAGGCGTCATCGCACAGGCCGGACTACAAGTCACCGACGCCACCAAAGATGCCCGTGAGACCTGCACGATGCCCACTGGATACGTGGGTTCCCGACGCCCCTGGTTCATCATGCGCTACACCGCAGCCAGCCTCGATGAGATCCCCACTCAACTCAAGACTCGCCTCACCTCCGGCAAGTACCATCAGGCCGTCGTAGGCGCCTGCTCCGCCAACAGCAGCAGCCCCTTCACCTCCTACAACATCGCCGTTCTTCTTTATCCCTAGCGTCTAAACCGCTGTCGTAACACCAACACCCGTCGTAGCCAACTCCTCCGCTGACGCTGGCCGTGTAGGCATCTCCAGCAGATCGTTGAACCTGTTGAAGTAGTTGACCCAATCGCAGCCACCAGCTCCACGACCTCGCGCCTCCCGCATTGACCTTTGACCCTCCCATCCGCATTTGTTATAACTAAGTCAGCGCAGCGGGTAAATCTCGCGATAAAGCACACTCCTGAGTAGCTCAATGGCAGAGCATTCGGCTGTTAACCGAAGGGTTGTAGGTTCGAGTCCTACCTCAGGAGCCATAAAATCAACAACTTACAGCCACCTCCTCTAGCAACTTCGCCGAACTTCGCCGAATTGCTTCCGGACGCTTGATATTGCGTCCTCCCAGACCCATGTCTTCGACCGGCGCGACGAACCCATCGAGCACCGCAGCCGTGCGGGAGTTCACGGCTTGCTGCACGCTCGCCTCGATCGTCTGGACATAGATATCGCCCGTGGTGCGGATGCTGGCATGTCGAAGAATGCCCTGCGTGTCCTTGAGCGTTCCATGATGCTGCATGTCAGTTCCCAGCGTCCGCCGCATCACCTGGAAGGTGACGAGGCGATCCGGAATACCGAGCTTCCGGGCAACGGGCCGAATCCTCCACTTGAGAAAGTTCTTCCCCCAACGCGGAACCGCCTGCCCCTTTCGTTCCCCGCGACCGAAGGTGGGGAACATGAGGGCGTCGGGTGACACATTGGGGCAGATAGCCTTCCAAGCCTCTATAACCGGACGTACCTGCTCCGGTACCGAGATCGGCGCTTTGCTCTGTTTGGTCTTGGTTCTACCCACATAGAGCTGGCCCTCATAGGTCGTCCCGAGCGGCGTTAGAGACTCGCCGTTCCAGGATGCCCATTGGAAGCCGAACACCTCGCTGGAGCGGGGGCCGCAGAAGATCCCGATGTAGAGAAGACACAGGTCGTGGAGATCGGTGATGGCCCCGATGAGCGAGAGGATCTGTTCTCGCAGCATCACCGGCTTTTCGACCGGCTTGGTTTGGGGCATCTTGATATCCTCCGCTGGGTCCTCGCTCAGGTACTTTTGCTTCTTCGCAAGACGGGTAATCGAACGCACATTGATGAAGCACTGGCGTACTACCGCCTCCGAATAGCCTTTCTCCGCCAACCCGTTCAACCAAACCTGAATCTCGAAGGTATCCAGCCGGGATAGCGGGAAGTCTCCGAATGCCGAGACGAGGTAGTGATCGAGTTGATAGGTGTTCGTCTTCTTGTAAGCCGGACTCCAACTGCCTTGTCGCATCGGGATGTACCGCTGCTTGACGAACCAGCGGAACGTGAGTGAGTCATCGGGCATCGGGGCTGGCTTGATGCCGCCGCCTCGTGTCTCCTTCAAGATGATCTCTCGCAACATCTGCTCGGCCTTCCACTTCGGAGCTTCAGCCTTCTTGCAGATGGCCACGTTGCGATGCTTGCGAACCTCCTTTCCTTCCTGATCCTTCCCGTACATCAGGAACTTGCCGTACCACATCTTCACCTTCTCACCACGCAGGTAGACGGTGCCCTTCTGATACTTCATTGCCATACAGTTCTCCGTTTCTGCTTCTGGTCCCTGGTCGTGGAGAACAATTCCTTCATACACCAAACCGAGACTCGTGGGAAGGGCGGAGAGTGGCGAGGCTTTCCATGAAGATTTCAAGGTCTGCTCGTCGATAGCGAATCAGTGTTCCGAGTTTCACTGCGCGAATTCGCGGTGAACGTCGGGTTGTGTGATCCCGGACCCAGCGCTCTGACACGCCCAGACGAGCAGCCACCTCTCGGGCATTCAAGAGCCGGTCGTGACTATGGTCCTCAATCGGAAATTCGATTGTGGTTGGAGATGAAGCCGCGAGCAGCGGCTCAACTTCGATCGATCTTCTGGGAGGCTTTCGGAAGAGCGGATTTGATTGTCGACTGTCTGGGAATTGTTCGATCCCATTTGCCTCGTGTCTACCAATCGAATGAAAAACCGGAAACCTTCTGTCCATCGGGCACCTCATAGTGTCTTGCTGTTTCGAGCCTGATGCCTCCGCAGCCGCGAGTCCAATACTTGTTATCTATATCGCTCAAGGTTTTACCTATGGTCGCTCCAGCAGGAAGACAACTAGCGTGGTTACCTCGAGGTTTCCGGATACCGTCGGGTTACCTATTGACACATCTAATTCATGCCCCAAATCATAGAAATAGACAGTTCTCCACGACCATCTGTTCGATCGGGTCAGTGGAATCGACGATAGCCAGCGGAGTACTGAGGCATGTCAGATTCCCTTGAATTTCGGCTCTTGAAGTACATAGTTGCGGTCGCGGAAACTTTGAACTTTACTCGCGCCGCTCAGCGTCTCTTTCTTGCGCAGCCGTCGCTCAGCAAGCAGATTCGTGATCTCGAAATAGACATTAAGTTTCCGCTCTTCGAACGCAGCCGGGATGGTATTCGCATCACCGATGCTGGGCGCATAGTGATCGCCTACGCGAGCAACACGCTGCGAGAACGGGATGAAATGCTCGCGATGGCACGAGCGGTTCACCTTGGCGATGTCCCTCCGCTACGGCTCGGCTTCTCTTCCTTCATCAATGCAAACCTATTGCAAAGATTTCGCGAATCATATGAAGAGATGTTTCCCGGATGCGAGATTCAACTGGCTGGCGGAGATCCGGTGCTGATCTTGCAGAGACTGAACCAGCGCCTATTGGATTGCGCGATTCTCCCAATGCCCATTGATGCCGAACTTTACAACGTGCAGCAAATTGCCCAGTCGCCATTGGTCATCTGCATGCGCTCTGAGGATTCTCTCGCCAGCGAAGCACTCCTGGACATTCATAAAGTCGCAGACCGCATTAAGATATTTCGCGATCCAGAGTTACATCCGTCGGCTCACTCTCGACTGGTAGAGATGTTCTCCGACGTAGGAATCCCACTCCGATTGGCAAATTCTGCAAGGACGCCCTCTGACATTCAGTGGATGGTTAAAGCAGGTTACGGCCTCGCTCTTGTGGATCAACTCTCGCCACTCGAATCGGGGCTCATCACCCGGCCCATCGCCGGTGTCAATTGGACTGCAGACACCGCATTCGTGCACCAGAGTCGTGCAGATCATATCGCATTGCCATTCATCGAACGATTCCTCCAGGAAGATTGGAAGGAATCTCGTCAGAAGAAACGAACATCGGGCAGTATTCGACCCGAACAATTGAAGTTGCTCGCATAGACGGCCATAGACATAAAGTATGGCGTTATAGATAGGAAGTCTTGGACGACAGTTCGCGTAGGCATTAGCTTCCGAGTCATGACGGCGAACATTCAAGCCGTCCGGAGGATCAGATGTCCCTGACAAGCCAACTAAATTCCTCGCTTCTCAGAAGGCGGGGACGACCTATAACTAATCAGAAAGTTCTCCACCTCACGCGCACGTTAGCACCGACATTTATGGTCCTAACGTTTGCAACCATCGCACATGCACAGGGGACGATGGACTTCTCAGGGGCACAGACCCTCATGGGAACGTTCAAAACCTTTGCTATCTACGCGGGTGCTGTCATTTGTTTCGGCGGACTCATCTTCGCAGGCATCCGGATGATGAGCGGCCGCTTTCAAGAGGCTATTCCCGGTCTATTCGGAGCGCTGTTCGGTGCTGGCGTACTCGGATGGGGTGCTGGCTGGATTGGCTCTCTAACCGGCCAGTCAATGTGAGGGCGTCATGCACACGACCAAGCGGGGAGAGCCGTTACCAATCAATCAAGCCCTGAACAGACCGAGGGCAAAACTTGGCCTCGATCTTTCAACATGGATGGCGATCGTATTCGTCACGGTAACGGTTTTCCTCGTCGGGTTCCGCATGATTGCCATATTTAGTTTCCCAATGATGGCGGGCGGCGCATGGCTTATCGTTCGCAAACACCCAAAGATGTTCCAACTCTGGGGCCTCAGCCTCAACCAGAAGTCCTACTATGACCCTCGCAAACACTGAACAACGCCGACATACCCCGTGGTTCGCAAAGGCCGGAGCTGCCTGCAGCATCGTTCCCATATCCCGCTTCGTCGGACCAAACATCTTCGCGTTGAAGGGCGGGAGGCTATGGATGCCTCTTCTCCCTGGCGGGAATTGATGAAGAAGGGTTGACCGATCTTGAACTCGATTCCCGGATGCGGTCGATTGAAGGAGCATTGCGGGGACTCCCAGAAGGCTCGTGCCTATACCAATATGCCCGCGTGATGTCGGACTTCTACCTCCCGCGTCGGGCCAAGTATGAAAATCCATCGACCGAGGTCTTTGTAACCGATCGCCTTCGCTTTCTGGAAATGTCCGCAGCATTTCGCAGCATTGACTTGCACTGGTGCCTGACGGTTGAGCCCTCAAAGGTGACAGCGTTCGGGCGCAAGCCAGATGAGCATGCAACCAATACCTCGCAGATGTTGGTGGATCTGGAAAAGACCGCGGCCATCCTTGAGAGTCATCTTGGCAACTCTCTTGGACTACGGCTGCTGGATAAGACAGAGACCTTCCGGTTTTTCAGCTATCTGTTCAATCTTGAGGAATGGTCAGAGCAAGATCAGCTTCGCAGCGATACAGGCGTGGACCGGCAAATCGTCAAGAGTCCCGTTGCTTGGCATAGCGACCATCTTCAGGTCGGCAAGCGCCATGTTCAGATGTTCTCCCTAAAGACAACTCCGGAAGCATCGAGGCCGTGCCTCTTCACCGGTCTGTTCTCTCTCGACTGCGACAGTGTGCTGTGTTCATCGTGGCGGGTGAAGTCCTCATCAGCTGCCCGTAGCGAAATCGACGCCCAGGAGAAGTACATCTCATTTTTCAAGGTAGGCGTACTTACTAGAGTGATGAGCGGTCGCGATACCGCAGCACTCGAAACGGGAGCGGGAGCTAAGGCCGCGAACAGCAATGTAGATGACTTGAGCGAAGTTATTCGTGCCCTCGATAAGAAGGCGCAAGGCGAGTTTTCCCTGCGCCTCTTGTTGGCAGGCCGAAGCAAAGAACAACTCCGGGATACGGTACCGTCGGTCCATCGCATCTTTGTGGATGCACGTGCACAGATCATGGAGGAAACGCTCGGGAATCTGTCGGCGTTTTATGCGATGTTTCCCGGCAATAACAAGTTCGACGTCTTCCCGCTGTGGCTGGCAGAGGACCATCACGCTCGCCTCTCCTCTGTGTTCGCACCTCATCTTGGACACCCACGTTCAGAGGATCTGGACGCTGAATACCTGAACATTTTCGAGACCCGCACACGGACGCCGTTCTTTCAGGACGTGTATGTGGACGGCGTCCGCGTCATGCTCATCATCGGGCCTACCGGTACCGGTAAGTCGGTCCATGGCAATCAAATCATCTCCCTTGAACAGAAGTACGGCGGGTTCACGTACATCTTCGACATCGGCGGAAGCTACGAGAGCGTAGTGGAGCTCTACGGCGGAAGAGTCGACCGGGTCGGCAAAGACGGGCCCCGCGTGAACCCGTTTGCCCTTGAGCCCACTGAGAGCAATATCAAGTTCCTCTACTCCTTCGTAAGGCTCTTGTTGACGAACGGCGGAGCTGAGTTAGAGCCGGAAGACGATGATGTGATCCACAAGGCCGTGCAGGACATGTACTTACTCGACCCAGAGAATCGGCGCTTGTCGAATCTCTTCTTGCCCAAGAAGCTCGACCGCTACCTCTCGAAGTGGGTTGGTAAGGGAGTCTATAGTGCAGTTTTCGACAACGTGAAAGACAGTTTGTCACTGTCTCGCGTCCAGTGCTTCGATTTCCAGGGAGTGAACAACGAGCAGTATGCCGACCTGATCGAACCTCTAATGGTTTGGCTTCTCCGCCGAATCAATGATGTGCTTTATAACCCTGCCAATCTTGGCGTACCGAAACATATCTTGATCGAAGAGATTTTCTCCTCCATGAAGAACAAGCAGCTTCTTGAAGGAGCGCTTGCCTCCATCAAGACCGTACGCAAGAATCTCGGCGGCGTCACCATGATTGGCCAGTCCGCTGATGACCTGGGAGCTAACGCGGACAGCATCGTCAACTCTTGCACATCTTTTTTGTTTCTCAAGGACGCAACCTTCAACCGGAAACGATACGCAGAACTCTTCAAGATGAACGACCAACAGATTGCTCTCTTCGAGAGCCTGCAGGATCGCGAAGGTTTGTACATGCGACGCGACGGGCTCACGAAGGTCGTCACCCTCAACCTTGACAGTCGAAGCTACGCAACGTTCTCGACGAAGCCAAAGGATCGGGTCAGGCGGACGAAGTTGATTGAAAAGTACGGACTCGCCGATGGCATCGCCCGGTTCGCCCAGGGTGAGACTGTCTGACATCCATTCAACCCTCAACCGAAAGGACCATCGTGAAGCCACCTATTCTCATCTTCGTCGCTTGTGGACTTGCCTTCGGCTCTTCCACCTTTAGCTTTGCCGCCACGGGATCGCATCACCTTGAGCCGAGCGCTCCGCGCACTGTCACGGTCAGCGAATCGGCGACTCCACCTGTCATTCGGGCCGGCCTCCTGCAATCGACCCTAATCCTCTTACCGGCAGAAGAGAAGATTGCGACCGTCTTCGGAGGAGACACGGTCGATTGGGTATTCGATGGCGGCCATGTGGCCAGTCGCTTCATCAGTATCAAGCCGAAAGTTGCGAATAGCTCGACAGACATTCACATCGTCTCAGACCACGGCAACGAATACACCCTTCAGTTACGGGAGATTTCGAGCGAGGAAGATTCCCACTTCGATTCCAAGGTATTCATTGCCCCTGGCGACAAAGCCGCAAAGGACAAGCTCGTCGAAATGCCCGTCTTCGTTCCCGCTGCCGAACTGGACAAGGTGAAACAGGAGGCGGTCACCGCGAAGGCCGCGGAGGTTGCCGAGCGGAAGGCGGAAGAGGCCAAAGCAGAGCAGTATCGCAGCCAGTATCCCGGCAGCCTTCACTTCGATTTCGTCTGGGACCAGAAGAAGGCGAAGGAGCTCGGGCTCCAGCAGATATGGCGTGATGACAAGTTCACGTATTTGCGCGGCCAGTTTCAGGAAACTCCGGCCCTCTACGAACTGAAAGACAAGAAGGGCTCCCTTATCAACTTCGACTACAGCGATGGTCTCTACACCGTACCGAAGCAGTTAGAGAACGGGTATCTCGCCATCGGCAAGCAAAAGGTCGAGTTCAGCCGTGTCACGGAGAGGAAATAGCCATGGAAGAGCCGACCCAGAGACCCGCCGCTACTGTCCCGGAGCAACCGGACGCCAAGCCGCCGCTGCGCAAGGGTGCTCCTGTCGTTATTGCCCTCGTTGTCATCGTCGCCTTGATCGGCATCGCCAATCTCTCCAGCTTGGTAAGCGGAAATAAGAAGGCCGCTCCAGCGAGTGCGTTGCCGATGCGACCCTCCGCCCCTAACGCGGCCCAGGTTAATAGCTTCGAAACACAGCAACAGTTGCAGGCGCGACGGGATGCCGATGACCAGCAGCGCCAGCGGGAGTTAGCTGCTGCGATGCAGCAACTCCAGGCGGCTCAAGCCGTACCCGGCCCGGAAGCATCGGGTGCGCCGCCGATGACGCCGGCTCAGCGGGCGGCAATCTATGGGGACAGCCCCAACGTTCCGAGTCAGACGTCGAACGTGTCGCAAATGCAAGCGGAGGCTAAACAAAAAGTGCTTGCTCGCGAGAAACAGCAGCAAGACGCAATCAATAGCGATACGGTTGCTATCGACTTCGCGCGCGTGAGGGGAGCGTCCGCGGATACTAACCAACCGCCCGCCGCCGTGCTTGGTGAACGCGAAGAGGCTCCCGTCAAGGTGACGGCAGAAACGGCCACTGCGTCTGACGCCGGCAGTGGCGGATTAAAGCCGAATCCTTCGCAGGTCGCTTCCGACCAGCCTGCCAAGGCCGACGTGAAGACCAATCCCATGGCCGGTTATGACTTCGACACTTATCAGGGGCGTTTATACCGAGTCTTCGAGGGAACAGTTTTGGAGGGGATCGTCACGAATCACATCGATGGGGGGCTGACTGGACCAATCCTGATTATGCTGACCACCGACTATTACTCTCACGATCATCAGCAACTTCTTATGCCTCAGGGCACCAGGCTGATAGGCACAGTTCAGAGTGTTGGGAATGCGCAACAACGGAAGATGTTCGTCACGTTCCATCGCGCCGTCTGCCCAGATGGATTCTCGCTGGATTTCGATAAATACATCGGCCTCGATCCACTTGGAACGACCGGCTTAGCCACTAACGTCGACCACGGCTATCTACAGGCATTTGCCGCTGCCGCCGCCCTCGGGGGATTGGGCGGACTCGCACAAATCGGGAACGATGGCACCATCCTTTCTCCTTCGACCCAGATTCGCAATGGAATCTCTGGGCAAATGGCCGAAGAGGGAGGGCAGGTCCTCAATCACTTCCTGAATCGCCTGCCCATCATCACGCTGAAAGAGGGTTCCCGTGCCCGCGTGTATGTGGGGAGAGACATTCTGATTCCTTCTTACGCGGAACACCGCGTCGACTCAACCCTTTAGAGGAGTTCGCGAGGAGAACCGATGAAGATAGTCCTCGAAAGACGCAAGTCGCTATTGCAAACGGTGATGATGCTCAGCTTTGCCATGATTGTTGGCTTCGGACTCGCAGCCAGAAAAGGGCAAATTGACATCTTCGGCGACTTGGCCAATCTGATTCACACTCTGCCAGAACTGCCGGGCAAGATCGTGACCAGCTTGAGAACCTTCCCGGAGCGGATGGACCCGACCTGCTCTGAATGCCGCTAACCCCTAACCCGATGTCAGGAGTCCGTATGAAGTTAAACATGACAAAGCACAAGAAGCACCTCATCGTTGGAAGCCTGGTTCTGGCTACGGCCACCCCCAGCTTCGCGATCTTCGGTGTAGGTGACATCGTCTTTGACCCAACCAGCTATGCCAGTCTCGCCTCACAGGCGACAACGGCTCTCAACCAGCTCAAGACCATCCAGAACAACGTCGAGCATTTTTCAGTTAAACAACAATGGCAGACTGCCCTCACTAAGCTCGAAAACATGAATGTCGCAAGTATGTTCGGCGAGACCGCCGGAATCAACATTGCGCTGAATGCCAACTCGCCCTCTGCATCGATGACAGGATGGAAGACCGCCACGGTGCCGATGAGTGGCAACACATCTGCGTACCTCCAGGCGCAGACCGTGAACAGTGCTCAGCGCGCGCAACTCGCCATGATCGAGACCTCGGACGCGATCTCGCCGGACTGCCTCACCGCAGTCGGAGCGTATCGAAGCGGCAGAAATCAAAACACAAATGCAAATAACCTGCTTGCTCAACAACAATTCGACATTACGAGCGCGACAAATAGCGAAGTGGAGCAGCTCAACCTTCTGAACGCAGCTGAGTCGCAACGGATGTCGGAGATGCAATTGCAAGGCACACTACAGGCTTGCCTTGCCGCTCAGATGACGGTTGCCAACATGCAGCAACGTAACGCTGCGGTGCAGGACCTCAATACCGCCGCGGCGGTGCAGCAACAGCGATCAACCAACGATACAAGCGCTGCCAACGAGTCGAATACCTGGCAGACCTACCTTCCTTAGAGCGGAGTTGATTTCCAATGCTGAGTGCGATCAATACGAAGATCCTCCTTGCAATTCTTGCGGCGCTGACGATCATCGGCGGCGCCGCGATCTATCAACGACGGGCAGCCGAGAAAACCGCCGCTATTCTCCAGCAGCAACAGAGGGACGCGGAGGAACAGAAGAGACGGGATGAAGCCTTCCGGAAGCAGGTAGAGCAAGACAAGAAGAAACACAACTCTGCTGCCGCACACGAGGGCAAGACCTGGAAAACGTACGTTCCTTAGCGAGACCAATAGCTTGATTGGGAGAGAGTGGATATGCCAGAGATTGGTCTATTAGCCCAAGCACTTCCGAGCGCGAGTTCCGGTGTGAACTGGCTTTACCAGTTCACCAACAACCTCACTAACTTGACGACGCAAAACGGCGGAGCACTTACGCAGCTCGGGCTGACGGAACTTAGTGCAATTTCGCTCTTCGTGCTCATCAGCATGGTCATCAATTGGAACACGACTGGCATGACGCTTCGTTTTCATACTCACCCGGTACGCGTCGGAGATATGACCAACTTTCTCTTGCGGTTGATCATTTGCTGTCTGCTTGAGAACTATTGGGTCAATCCGTTTCCCGGAGCAAGCTTTGGAATCAATCACTTCTTTTCCTACATCGCCCAGTCGATGGTGGCCGCCTTCGATCAGAACTCCCTCGACAATCTGCTTCAACTGCTCAAGACCGCCGGAGACAACACGGCCATGCCGTCGATTACGGCTCCGATCCAGATCCTCTGCTACATCCTTGTACAGGTTCTACTCGGCCTGGCGTCCGCCATCCTTTTTGTCATCAATTGCAGCTCATTCATCCTATACGGCGTAACCGCGCTCTTCGGGCCGATCTTTGTACCTTTGCTCATGACGAAGACCTTTCAATCCAAGTTCTTTCACTTTCTGGACGTACTCATAAGCTTCGCCATGATCCGGGCGGTTGCCGGGGCTTTCATCTTCGTGTGGGCCGGCTTCATGAACGCGTTCATTCAACAGACCTTTAATGGCAACTATTCGATGGAGATGTGGCTTGCGAACCTCATACCTTGCGTAATGGTTTTCATCGCGTTCATCATTAATATGCTCTTCATCCCAAGTATGACGCAGGCCATATTTGGTGGGGCGGCTGGGATGGCAGGCAGTATGGGAAGTCTTATTGGAAGGGTAGCTTCAACCGTTGCAATCGCAGGAGGAGCATAGCCGATGTTCTGGTTCGTCGTTGATATTCTCACACTACGTCGATTGGGTCTGGGGAAGCCGTTTCGGTACGTCCTCTTGGTGCTAATTCTCGGCTGTCTGGGAGCTGCACTGATCTACACCTATGCATTTTCCAATGCAGTTATTGAAAGGAGCCGGCCCCCTCATGTCCACGCACATAGCCCCCATTGAAAGCTCGCTGACGCCGCAACAAGCGATATTGACCGACCATATCGGAAATGAGGTCTATGCCTCTCACTATGCGGAGCGGCAAGCATACCGTCTGGTCATCGGTTGCGGAACGGTCTTGCTACTTGGTTCGATGTGGTTGAACTTCTCACTCGCCCATCGCCCGATTGCCAATCGCTATATCCGAATCGACGAGATGGGACGAGCCCAGGCCATTGCTTATAGCGACCTGAACTATAGTCCGCGCGAAGGTGAAGTTCGTACCTATCTGACCGATTGGGCGAATTACCGCTACACGATAAGCCGGGACACCGTGGCCAAGAAATATCCGCTCAATTACTACTTCCTGTCGCAGACGTTAGCCTCCCAGCTAATGACCGACGACAACGCAAATCACTTCGTCTCCCAGGTGGTCGGCGGCCAGATCGAACAGAGCGATGTGGAGGTGAAGAATGTCACGATCACCTCGATGTCCGAGGAGACTGTTCAGGGAGCCAGAATCGCCCGTGGGGCGGCCCTAATTACTCTCGACAAGCTTTACTCACCCCACAGCTCCCGAGAGCCCAGAACGGAGCATTGGGCAATGACGGTGACCTACTACCTCAATCCGAAACAGGTCAGCGATCAGGCAAAAATCTTTCCGCAGTTCGAGACGATCAATCCTCTCGGTTTGACCGTCACCGAGTTCCACGAAAACCGGCTCACGGTTGATCCGGTTACCCCTGGAGCGACCGGACCAATGCAGACGCTCCCCAACCAAGTTCCGGTCGGGGGCCCCCGATGAGCTACGACCTCATTTTGCCGTTTTTCCCCGATGAGTTGCGTGAGCTTTTGCTTGACCCGTCTATCTCCGATCTGATGATTAATGGCACCACTGGGGTCTTCGCGGATCGGAACGGAATGGTTCAGCATATCCCTCTGGCTTCACCCTATACGAATGACCGGTTACAAGCGGCGATCGAGCGTATAGCACGCATTTTGGGACAAGATCTTTCGTCGCAGAACCCTATACTCAATACACGCTTGCCGGACGGCTCCCGTGTGGCCGTCGTTGGTGCCCCGTCCTCCATCAATGGCCCGACGCTAACCATTCGCAAATTCAACCGATGGTATACATCGGACGAGCTGATTGCTTCGGGCAGCTTGCCGTCTCATGTCAGGAACGAAGTGGTGAACCTGATGAACGCCAAGAAGAACGGCATCATCAGCGGAGGAACAGGGTCTGGGAAAACTACCTTGCTGAAGGCGCTCTTGGATCATGTTCCCGAATACGAACGATTGGTTGTCATCGAGCAGCCCGCGGAGCTGAAGGTGTCGCATCCCAACGCTGTTCGCTGGGAGGCAGTGGAGGCAATTCCAGGGCAGGTAGCAATCACTCCAAGCCAGCTATTAGCCGCCGCACTCCGTCATCGGCCCGACCGCATCGTCATGGGAGAGATTCGCGATGAATGCGGCTACGACCTGCTACAAGCCATGAATACGGGGCATGGAGGAACCCTATCGACCATCCACGCTAAATCGGCGTGGGATGCTCTCAACCGGCTTTCGGATTTAGCTCTCAGCGCAAGAGCGAATTTGAACCATGCTTTCGTGCGCTCTGAGACAGCAGAGGCGATCGACTTCGTCCTCTATTGCGAACGTGACCATACTGGCCGGCGTCGAGTGCGTGAGCTAGTGAAGGTGAATGGCTACACCCATGCGGACCAATCCTTTCAGACGGAGGACATCTATCGTGCTTCCGCCGCCTGAACCCAGGCAATCCAGCTAAAGTCTCCAACCCGAATCCGAGGTGACTTTGATGTCCCGTCATGCTGCCAATTCGGCTGCACAGCCCAACTCGTCTCTGAATGCACCCCGCGTCCTGATTTCGAGCTTCGGAAGAGATAACGAGCACTGCTCGATACCGTCCTCTGGCGAAGCCTTGACCAGACGAAAATGGGCTGCCGTTAGGACGAACGTTTCCCGCCGAGAAGCGACGGCTAACTTCGGTGCATTGAGAGTTCTTCCGCCTCGTATCCCGTCCTCTACTCGGGATCACGCTTCGGGGCCTATCCGGCGCCCTGCGGCACGGCGCTCTTCTGCTTCGGCTTCGCCGCCCTCCGGGTTACGGTTTCCGTCTACGACGGACCCTCCGCAAATGCAGAGCTTGGCACTTGGGAGCCGGGCCCGCTCGCCAGGCTTTGCCGGGAGTGACCCGAGCAGGATACGGGAAATTCAACGAAACGGAGAACACCATCATGTACCAGAACAAAGTCACCCTCATCGGCTTCCTCGGCAACGACGCAGAGGTTCGCTCCAACGATAACCGCAGCCTGACCACACTCTCGCTGGCAACCAAAAGCTCCTACAAGAAGGACGGCAAGTATATCGAGCACACTGAGTGGCACCGCTGCGTTGTCTTCGGCAAGCTCGCAGAGTTCGCCAGCACGCTCAAGAAGGGCGCTCATATCCAGGTGGAGGGCGAGCTGCGCAGCCGGAAGTACGACAGCAAGAAGACGACCTCGGAGCACACCGTCTGGGAGATTCGGGTCAACTCGATTCTCAAGCTGGATCGCGCCGCCAAAGCGACGGCAGAGGAGCAGGAAGAAGACGATGCTCCGCGAGAGGAAGCGGCCGCATAAGCCGTTCTTTATTACTTCCACGGAAGCTCGGCTCACGCCGGGCTTCCATCACCGTGAGGCTTCGCAATGAACCTGAAACTAGCCCAAGAATTCTTGACTCGGTGCTTCGGCCCGGAAGAAACGGTCGCACTATTATTGCGCTCCGAAGCGACCGCCAAGGTCACGCAAAGGATCGTAACCGTGAAACAGGCGATTTCTCCTCGATATCTCAGATGGCTTGCCTACGAAAATACCACCGGCGCAAACATCTATGTAGCTGCCAATCCACTTCGCTCAGGCAGCAGGAGGCGAACGAAGGAGAGCATCGCATCGGTACGCCATATCTACATCGATGTCGACGTGGACGGCGAGGCCCGAATAGCGGCGATCCAGTCCTTCGACCTATTACTCGCACCTACCATCATCCTCTCCACATCGCCCGGCAAGTATCAAGCTCTTTGGCGGGTCGATGGCTTCGACTTAGTGAGCCAGGAAGATACCCTCAAGCATCTCGCAATTGCATTCGGTGGCGACCCAGCCTGCACCGATTGCAATCGTGTACTTCGAGTACCCGGTTTCCTGAATCGCAAATACGATCCAGCTCACCTTGTAAGCGCCGAGTATTTTGGCGTTTCGGTGCGTAAGCCGAACGACTTTCGGTTGCCCACGGTTCCCCTGGGCTTAGCGCTCTCTGCGCGTTTACACCTGACCACGAAAAGACCAGGTAAGCACAGCACTTCGGAGAGCGATTGGGCGTGGGTTTTGCAGGAACTCAACGACGGTCGGGATGCCACGAAACTGACGCGGGAGCTAGCCTCCCGTCGTTCTGATAAGCCCAATCCTCTCTACTACGCGCAACGAACTGTCGACGTCGCATCGGCTCGGCTTTGGATGCTGGAGGGAGTTCCTCACGAAGACATCGTCACCATGCTTGAAAGCCGCCGTCGCTTCGAGATATCGACCACACTTTGCTCCGCTCGTGCGCGAGAGATTACTACAACCGCAGCGCGCATGATAGCTCGCAAAAGAATTGCTTAATACAAACCCGACAGGAGAACACAATGCCGCTACTCGAAGTCATCCAAACCAAACACATCAGCGCCTCTATTCGCCTGTCCGATACGACCGCTATACAGGTGGACCAATACGCTGCTTTCATTCGTGCTTGCGCCGACGATGTTGTTGAGCAAGCCCTGGCCTATGTCTTCTCCAAAGACCGCGACTTTCAGGAGTTTCTGAGGACCCCAGAGGCGCGACAAGTTGCTTCTACGCTTCGAATCCGAAAGGCGCCTGCTCCGGAGGCAGTCGAGTCAGTGGGAAGGAAACCCGTTTCCGCTGTTCAATCGACATCTATCCCCACACCAGTAGCGGCAGGATCGAAGGCATGATCCTCCATGCGAATCCGTGGCAGGACCACAACGGTGCTTCGCACCGGAAGAATATTGACACTCCACCCCTCACAGGGTCGTGCTGGAGCGCTCTAGGGCGCTCTGGAGTAGATGCGAAAGACAAAGGACTTACAGCGGCCAGGGCGTTTGAGAGCGCCTTGCGGCGCTCCAAAGCGCTCTGACTTTTTGAGGAAATTCAATGCCTTTGCTCAGTGAAGAACGACTCGCGGAAAAAGCTGCAAAGCGTGCAGGCTTCCGGCTCAAAACTGCCGGGACCAAACTCAACACAGAGGAGTTGACGGCTCTCGAAAACCATTGCCACGACAAGGGCACGACTCCTGGTGAACTTATCCGTCAACTCATCCTTGTCGAATTGGCGCAAGGTGAAGAAGACAATCCGGCGAGAGACCCAACGCTCACCGAGGTTCTAGGCGTGCGTCTGCTACTGGTAAACGTCTTGCGGCCTCTGGCCGCAGGTCAGAAACTCACAACCGAAACATTTGACAAGTTGCTGGACGAGATCAGCGCAGCGAAGTACGAGCTGGCCGGAAAACTCGCGTCTGAGAAACGGAGATAACGCAATGGCAAAGACGACATGGGGCCGCAAGGAAACAATCATCTGGCCGTACTACCGGCCTCTCTATGCCTATGGCACCGTGTTGGTCGCGGTCGTACTTACCGGCCTGTTTCTCTGCGCTCGCCTTCGCTTCGGAAACACACCGTTGCAGCGGTATTACATGCCTGTCTATGAGAGAACGTCGGTCGTAGGCTGCTTCACCGCAACACACCGAAGCACCTACCGGATGCTCTTTCTCGCGGGCCGTGGTGTCCCGCCGCGACCTGTGATGGATGGCGATTTGATTCTCGGGAAGACGCCGGAGTCAGGCGGTAGAGTCATCCCACTTGCGCTGTCGGAAACAGCCCGGCAACACGGCTACAACTTGCTTTTCCGAGGCCCGCAACGTAGCTATGTGGACGCACGCCTGAGAGATTACCTGAGGGATGTTGTCTACGACGGCAACAGTATTACCGCTTTCTTCCGACCCTCCTTGAAAGGCGGGGTGTTGGTCTTTGTCGTCCTGCTTCCGTTAGCCGTCAGGAAAGATGTGGAGCGGCAGAAGCAATTGAAGTATGGACGGCGGCTGAAAGGCCCGGAGCTGCTCACGCCGCAGCAGTTCAACAAAGTTGTCCGAGGCGATGGCATCGGCTTCAAAACTGACGAAATGAAAGACATGATTCGCATACCGGCGAGGGCTGAGGCGCAGCACATGCAGTTCATCGGCGACACAGGCGCGGGCAAGTCAGCCTTGATGTTCCAGGTGCTCCGTCAGGTACAGAGCTGGGGCGATTCCGCTATCGTTTACGACCCGGCGCGTGAGTACGTCAGGCGCTTTTACAACCCGGAACGTGGCGACGTAATCCTCAATCCTCTGGACAAACGCTGCCCCTATTGGGGACCAGCGGAGGAGTTGCGTAGCCGCTCCGAGGCAAAAGCACTCTCCGCGTCATTGTTCCAGCCGCCGCAGGACCGTAAAGGTGAATTTTTCATCGAGTCTCCGCAGAAAATCTTTGCCTTTCTAATGGCCTATGGGCCGATGCCCGATGAGCTGGTGCAGTGGATGTCGAACCCGGAAGAGATCGACCGCAGGCTGAAAGGCACCGAGCACGCGCACCTTATTGACCCGAAGGCGCACCAGCAGCGAGCCGGGGTTCTTGGCTCCCTAGGACTGGTCGCTGATAGTCTTCGGTTGCTTCCCAAAAAAGGCGAGGGCAATGGAGCATGGACCGCCACAGAGTGGGCCGAGAAGCGCCAGGGATGGATCTTCCTTACCTCGCTTCCAGCCGAGCGCGAGGCGCTCCGCCCACTACAGAGCTTATGGATCGACTGGCTGGTATTGCGACTTTTGAATGAGCCGACCGAGGCGCAAAAGCGGGTATGGTTCATCATCGACGAACTGGCGAGCTTGCAGAAACTTCCGCAGCTCCACACCGCCATCACCGAGGCCCGCAAGAGCAGGAACCCCGTAGTACTTGGCTTCCAGGGCAAGGCCCAGCTTGAGTATTTGTATGGGCATCTGGCCGAGGTGATGCTGTCGCAGCCCGCGACCAGTGTTTGGCTCACGACGAAGGAACCGAATGCCGGGGAGTGGGTCAGCAAGTTCATCGGCAAGGTAGAGGTCGAGCGGTTGCGCGAGACGCACTTTGACGGCACCCGCGCAGGCCGAAACTTCGCTCTCGATAGACAGGTAGAGCCGCTTGTGATGGAGTCGGAAATCTCCGGCCTTGCCGACCTCCACGCTTATATGAAGTACCAGAACTATGTGACTCGGTTTTCCTTTCCGTATTTCGATATGCCGGAGATTGCGAAAGGCTTTGAGCTGTGGGAGCGGCCCGACGACAAGCTACCATTCGACCCAAAAAGGATGCGCGCCGCCGGAAAGGATGCTTCCTCTACGGAGCTAAAGCAAGTGCTGGAGCCCTCCGTTCCGGTGCAGTCCGACGCGCTGGCGACAGCACACCAGATCGAGCCGGGGGCCGTCATCATTCCTGATGTCGATGAACAACAGAACTTGATTCTGCGGGGTTGATGCCATGCTGACCATTTCAAAGCCACTCTCCGCAAGCCAAGCACAGACCTACCACGCCAAAGAGTTCACCGCCGCCGAGCAGAACTATTGGAAGCAGGGCAACACCATTGAGGGCGAGTGGCACGGCAAGCTGGCCGAAAGATTCGAGCTTGCCGGTGCGGTAGGAGCCGAGGAGTTCGCCCGTCTCTCCGAAGGACAGCACCCGCAGACCGGAGCGCAGTTGGTCCGGCACCGCGTTGTCCACGAATACTGGAAGGAGGATGGAAAGATGGTATCTCCGATAGAGCATCGAGCCGGATGGGACGCGACTTTTTCAGCGCCAAAATCTGTTTCACTAACTGCGCTTGTCGGGGGGGATGACCGTGTTCGCGAAGCGCACCGCGAGGCCGTCAATACCGCCTTGAACGAATTGGAGCGGTACACACAGGCCCGCATCGGAGGCAATCATCCCGCAGAGACTACGGGGGAGTTTGTCGCAGCGAAGTTTGAGCATGACACCGCTCGCCCGGTGGACGGTTATGCCGCGCCGCAGCTCCACACTCATGCGGTTGTCTTTAATATGACCGAGCGCGAGAACAGAGCCATGCGTGCATTGCAACCGCAGGGACTTTTCGATAGTCAGCGGTTTGCAACCGCTGTCTATCAATCCCATCTCACCTATCAACTTCGCTCACTTGGTTACGAAATTGAACCAGGCAAGAGTGGCGCACCGGAGATTAAAGGTTATTCGCAGGAATACCTTGATGCCTCCAGCCCGCGCCGCCAGCAGATCGAGGAGGCGCTTGGCCGAAGCGGATTCAGCGGCCCCGAGGCTGCGCAGATCGCCGCCCACAACACACGCGATAAAAAGATGATTCTCTCGCCCGATGATGGCTTGGCGGCGCATCGGCAGATTGCAGCCGAGTTCGGCAATCAGGCCGGCCGGGTAGTAGCCGAGGCGCAGCAGCGCCGACAGATACAGGCTCAGGAACGACCGGCAAATGAGCGCCACCAGCAGGTACGGGAGGCCATTACGTTTGCCCGCGATAAAGGCTTTGAACGTGAGGCTGTCGTGGACGAACGCGCTCTCTACGTGGATGCTCTACGCAGAGGCATGGGAGAGATGACCTACCCCGAGGTACGCGCCACCTTCGAGGCGCGTTTCGCCTCTGGCGAGTTCAAAGAAGTTACCGATGATAGTCACAAGGCTGGTCGGAAATTCACGACAGCGGCGACCATCAAGGATGAACAAGAGATCGTCCAGAAGGTGCGGAACGGACAGAACAACGCGCCGCAGATCATGCCGATACAGGCAGCGGTCCCGCTCACCGAAGCGCGTTCGCACCTGAATACTGCGCAGCGAAAGGTGATCGAGGAAGTTCTGACTTCCCGCGATAGAGTCCAGGGATTGCAGGGATTGGCTGGTTCGGGAAAGACCTCGGCCCTCGAAAGCATCCGTCAGGGAGCGGAACAGAATGGCTATGCCGTCGAGGGATTCGCCCCCACCTCCCGCGCAGCGAGGCAGCTCCACGATGCCGGTATTCCTGCCGACACGTTGCAGGGCTTCCTCGCCCGCAGCCGCAATACCGACCCCGCACAGAAACATCTTTACATGCTCGATGAATCTTCGCTGGCATCCACGAAACAGATGCGCGAATTTCTCGAAAAGATCGGCCCGCAGGATAAGGTATTGCTCATTGGAGATACCCGCCAGCATCAGGGCGTAGACGCCGGAAAGCCCTTCGAGCAGTTACAGGAGGCCGGGATGCGAACCGCCCAGCTTGACCAGATCGTGCGCCAGAAAGCCAATCCTGAGTTGCTAAAAGTTGTCGAGCATCTGTCGAGGAACGAAACAGCAATCGGTGTGCGGATGCTTCAGGAGCAGGGACGCATCACCGAAATCGTAGACCCGCAGGAACGCATCGAGGCGATAGCGAAAAGCTACGCATCCCATCCTGAAAATACCATCATCGTGTCGCCCGACAATGCCTCGCGCCGTCAGATCAATCAAGCTGTGCGGCAGGAGTTACAGACCCTTGGCAGCGTGGAAAAAGAAGACCATTCCATGCGTGTACTGACGCCGCGCTCCGATATGACTGGCGCGGATCGCGAATGGGCTGCTCGCTATCAAACCGCGGATGTTCTGCATTACATCCGTGGGAGTAAGGAGCTTGGCATCGAACGCGGAAGTTATGCCCAGGTCGTCACCACCGACCCGAAAGAAAATCTCGTGACAGTGCAGAAGCCGAACGGTGAGAATGTAACCTATGACCCGTCGCGGTTGCGCGGCATCTCCGCGTACCGCGAGATCGAGCGCGAGTTTGCGGTTGGCGACCGAATTAGCTTCACCGCTCCGAACCGTGCGCTCCAGGTCGCAAACCGCGACCTCGGCACCCTCCAGCAGATCGACGACGACGGAAAGATGACCGTCCAAATGGACGGCGACAAGAAACAAACAGTCACATTCGATCCTAGGGAGATGCGACACTTCGACCACGGTTACGCTGTGACCTCACACAGTTCGCAAGGTCTCACGTCTGAGCGCGTCTTGGTCAACATGGACACGGAGGTTCATCCCGAACTCTTTAGCAGCCGGTTCGCCTATGTCTCGGTCTCCAGGGCATCGCACGATGCACAGGTCTACACGAATGACGCAAACGTGCTTGCCAAGGCCCTCAGTCACGACGCGACTAAGACATCAGCGATTGAGATTGCCAAAGTCGCGAATCCGAATGCAGGAATCAATCTGGAGAGGAGCATCGCTTCCAACAACGCCACTGGTATCGGCCTTGGGATGTCTCTTTGATCGAAGGCTATGCTCACCCAGTTGAACGGTAGAACGCTTTCGTAGCGTAGTGGAGGATGTCATCGCTCACGCAAAGGCTGAAGGATTAATTGCAATATCAAAATCCTCAAGGCAGCAGCCATATTCATGACTTCATTCACCCAGGGAGGAGAATAATGGGAATTCACTGTTCTCTGAATGAACCACATTGCCGAAGAGACATTGCAATTGCACCAGTAAAGAACTACGAGTCCTTATATCTGGTATAGTTGCCCGTTCTATCAGTGGGAACTCATCGTACGTTCGTCCGTTCAACAGTCTTCCGGTGCGCTTCTTCTGAACGCCGCCCCACTGCTTAAAGAAAAAAGGTACATCCAGCGAACGGCACTGATCCATGATGTTCACAACCCATTCGCTCTTGATTGGTCGAGCCTTCCGGCCACTCTCTCCACCGACGATAACCCAATGAATGCCTCGAAGATCAATCTCCCCCAAATCCTCAAGAAGAGGCTCAATCGACAAAAAGCGTATTTTTGCGCCCGATTCCTTCAGCGCCTCGATTCTCGGCAAACCGTATTTGCGATCTTCCACACTGACGCCCCACCAGATGTGAGATTGCTCCGCAGCATTTTGGAGTCGACTCGAAAGCAATTCATTGAGCCGCGAAGAGCGCTTCGTCAAAACTTGGTAAGTGTGCCAGTTCACCCTCGACATTACCTCGGCGACTCTGCCTATATAGGCATCTGGTACATCATGGTGGAAAAGGTCACTCATCGAGTTCACGAAGACCATCTTGGAGGCATTCCAGCGGGCCGGCTCAAGCAACTTTTCGGGAATAAGCTTTACGTCAAACCCTTGTTCGTATGGGTGCCCTGGAACGCCTCTAAACCGCTCCGCAAAGACCTCCGCGTAACAATGAGCGCACCCTGGACTGATCTTCGTACATCCGCGCACCGGATTCCAAGTTGCGTCTGTCCATTCGATTTTGGAGAGTTCAGCCACTTCGTCCACCTTGGACAACAGAATATACTAATTTCGTTATTGCAGATATTTACTCCCTCCCGTTACCATCGTGTTGTGAAGTCAACTTTTAACACAGGCGATAAGGTGCGTGTCAAAACTGGCAAATTGGCTGGGCGGCGGGGCGTGCTGGTGGAGAAGACTGCGTCTGGTTGGGTTGTGGCATTTGACGGAGACGTGCCGAAGGCGACGATTCACCTTGATGAGTTGACAAATTTTTCCGCTGCGGCCAGACAGGCTTGGGATCGTATGCCTAACAGGAAGGTTGGCCGACCTGTGGGCACCAAAGTTTCCGATCGGGTGTCGGTAATCTTTCGCATTGAGCGCCCCCTGTGGGACGAATTTCTCAGTGCTGAGCGTGCCGGTCTTGTCTCGGACCGCACCAATATCATCAACACTTGCCTTCGTAAGCTCTTGAAGTCGGTTAAATCGCCGAGGGCAACGGCCCGATGAAGACACGAATCTCTGATGACCAGAGGCGCACGATATACGAAATGCTCGACGCCGGCGCGAGCCGAGACGCCATATCCGTCAAGGCCGGACTCACTCCTGGACAGGTTTCGGCAGTAGCCGCCCACAGGACGATGCGTGCTAACGAATCTCGGGCGCGAACCTCAGCACTCGTTGCTCCCGCCTCTAGGGAGAAAGCCTTCGGGACCACAAAAGAAAATTCATCCGTTGGAACGTTTGCAATCCCTTTGGGCCATGACTCATCAGACAATCTCATCTCGTGGGACCCGTCAAAGGCTAGTAACCCCCATGTCTTGGTTGTCGGAGAGAGTGGGTCTGGCAAGACCTATACGGTCTCTCGTCTGGCAATCGAACTGGCAAATAGGGGGGTTCCTTCGATTGTCTTCGACTACGGTCAAGGGTTCGCACTCACTTCCGAGGCCGCAGTACTTGATGAGGACAACCTGCTCAAAAAACTGGATCTCGGGGCTCATGGAATAAGCGTGAATCCGTTGGAGATTTTCTCAAGTGATCTACTGGGACCTCTCACGGTAGCCCAGCGGGTCGCTGATACGTTTCTCCGTGTTTATCCTAAACTCGGGGTTCAGCAACACTCGCTTCTCAGGAAAGCGGTGCTAGATCTTTTTTCGGATTGTGGGATTGCAGGAGACGACAAACAGAGTTGGACGCGCCGCGCTCCGTCGTTTAAGGAGTTGGAAAGCAAGATCCGAGAAATTGAAAAAGAAGGAACCTCATCCGAGCGAAGGGCCGCCACGACACTCGCGTCGCATATCTCAACTATTTTCTTTTTTGATACCTTTCGTCGAAGTGGTCTGACTCTTGGCTGGTCCGACCTCCTGCAGAATGGCCATCAACTTTGGATTTTAAAGCTCAATGGGTTGGAGGATTCAGTTGAGAAGGCTGTAACCGAGTTCCTTCTTTGGAATCTCCTCAGATTTTTTGAGTCGATAGGGCCAGGCCCGCTTCGCTGTTACATTGTGCTGGATGAAGCGCACAGATTGGCGATGAGCGAGGGATCGCCCGTAGAACGATTGCTTCGGGAAGGCCGCAAATTTGGCATAGGTGTGATCCTTGCATCGCAACAACCCGAAGATTTCACGTCCGTTGCGTATACAAACACGGCCACCAAGCTGGCCTTCCAGCTTTTCGACACAAACGGTCGCGTCGTGAAACAGCTCCGGCAGAGAGCATTGGAAGGGATGTCAGGCGAAAAGCTCTTGAAAGCAGTAAGCACACTTCCGCGTGGATCCGCTTACGTTGTTACATCTCAAAGCAGTGCAATTGTTGACTTGTTCAGCTATGAAGAAGCCCGTGCTCATAGCGCGGCCACAAATCAAAGGAAAAGCCGATGACTAAACCAAGTTGGACCGCTTTAGGGCACCAAGAAAAGCTACAGGTCTTGCGCGACCTCCCGCAGGATCAAATTGTCAGTGACTATATCTTTGACGGCGGTGACGAAGGTGCGTTCCGACAGCATCTTGCCAGAGAGAAAGCACTCTGGCAGCCGTCGCAATCCTCCGGAGCTGCCAAAGAGGCCGGAGAGCCACCGAACAAGGAGGTTGTGCTGGGTGCCTGGCGTGATCTCGACAGATCAGAAGCCCTTCTGGAACTCATAGACAATAGCATCGACGCCTGGAATCGGAGGCGCGAGAAATATCCGCAGAAGACCGCTTCCGAACTGAATATTTATATCGATATCGACTCGGATCTGGGGCAGCTGACGTATGAAGACAATGCTGGTGGCGTTCCATCAGACCGACTGATCAATCTGGTAGTACCAGGCCATAGTGAAACTGCTGCGTTGGCAAGAAGCATTGGCAGCTACAAGACTGGAGGTAAGAAGGCGATCTTCCGATTAGCTAACGCGATCAACATCACAACTCGTTTTTGGAATCCGGCCGAAACCGGCGACTCAGATGTTGCAATCCACCTCGACAGCAACTGGCTTACGGCCGTAAACGAATACAAGTTTCCTTATTACGATTTGTCATCCCCAACCGATTTGCAACGTGGTCAGACTCGCTACGTGATGCAACTCCGGCCGGAACCCGTGGGAGCCCTGTGGTACTGCACTCCTACTGAGATGGAGAAGATCACGCGAGAGATCACCAAGACATACGGCCTACTGATCGCGCGGACAGGCAACATCAACATCTATTTCCCAAAACGCGGTAAAGCCATTTCTTCGAACATAAACGATTTTTATGACTTCTCAGGCGCTGCGGAAGGCGGTGTAAATATCTCGCCACAGCAAGTGACCTTTGAAACAGCACTTGACTACGAAGGATTGAAACATCCTCTCACTATCGAAATAGTCATAGGGTGTCGCGTGACAACCGCGAATCGCGAAATCACGGGGCCAGGGTTTGATCTCTACGGGAATAATCGACTGTTTACCGCCCGTGACACTCGTTTGTTTGCAGATCAGTTGCCAAAAGGAAACGCGGCAAGTTTGGTACGTGGTTGGGTAAACATCATGGGCCCGAATGTCTTTATTCCGTGGGACACACACAAACGTCACTTGAACTACGACCGAGACGTGATCGAATTGGTTCGAACTCACCCCGCCGTCAAGGAACTCTTTGCCAACTGGAGCGAAGCCTATCAGCAAATTAGTCGATTGGGTACCGGAGGCATCAAGAAGACGCTGGACGTTCGCTACGACGTTTCCAATAAGCAAACCCACAAAGTCAATTTTCAGAATTCTCATACTGTACAGATCGATGCGACACGTAAAAGAGGGCAGAAGCTTCCTAGCGACATATTCAAGCCACGTCTCGCCCCATCAGGTAAGACGAAAAAGGACATGGGCATTCAGCTGAACTTTGGTGTGACAACTGAGGAAGCCAGGCAACTCGCTGCACGATTTCAGATTCAAGGTGCCCTCGATTCGCCCAAGGTCAAGAAGGGTTTGAGCGAGAAAGCCAAGGAGCATGTGCTCAGCATCTTGAAGCAGAAGGGCTCGAAAAAGTCATAATCGTATGCCCACAACGAGCGACGTCAAATTGGCCTTCGGACCGAACAAATATGCGGCGTTCCATCTCATTGTGGCCAGATGGTTGCGGCAGTGCGCTAACAAAGGTCCACACTGCTATGTGACACTAGGAGGTACCGAACTCAGAGACATCCCAAGCATGGGATTTGTCGATTCAGGTTTGCTTCAGAACGTATGGTCGTATGAAAACGACGCGGAACGTTATCGCTTGGCCGAACAAAGCGCCGCTATCTTGCAAGGCAAGGGAATTTCTGTCCAGCTCCAACACGGCTCCATTTGGAATCATGCCCGATCCTCGGACCTTCCACATCTCTTTTACATCGACCTACTTGGCATCTGTGCATGGAGTGACTACGACGCACGACTGGGAGCAATGTTCCAAAACGAGGTGATTCGGGAAGGCGACGGGCTTCTCATTACTAGCCATCTTGGACACAACCCAGGGCTCCCAGCGATCCGGGAGCATTTTGGAGGAGAATTTGATGTTCTCGGTCTCGACACTAGTAGCGACGCCATAGTGAAGAGTACCTTTCGCCGGTCACATCCATCATTGACTCTGTTCAAAGCTCTCAGTCTCAACGGAATACAGAGCGAACTTTCCGTACGATGTTTTGGTGCAATCAAATACCAGGATAAGTCGCCGATGGGAATCTATGGCTACTCCATCTCCGCGGGTACGACGAACCTGTCTAGTCTAGTAAACGATCAGGCCACTCTTTATTTCGATCTCAAACAGGGCAAGGCTTGCGACCCCGCCCAGTTCTGACGCAAACAAACTAGTGTATTTGTCAGCGTATTTTTGACAAAATTTGATCTGCGATTTGCTTGGCGGATTGACCCGGCAGAACCTCATACAGGGCGTCAAAAATCTTTCTCTCCCGAGTCGTCAAAACCAAGTTCCGCGGTGCGCTTGGCACTTCACCAAGCGCGCCTATCCGCTTTTGCAACTTCTTCAAGCGGGCAGTCCAATCCTCTTCGTGAGCTTCGGATTCCTCTCGCGCTAGCAGCTTCGTCAACTCATTGAGCTTTGATACGCTATTCACCCGCATGGCGCCCCAATTCACTCGTGTGATCGAATGCTGCTCGAGAATTGAAAGAGCATTCTCGATGGATTGGAACAGGCCCTCGACTCTCTTCGCTCTGTTTCTTTGGATGGAGCTCTGCCGACATAGTTTAGTAATCCTCGCCGTCAGGGGGCCTAGATGTCCGAGAAGATCGTTGAAGTGTACGCTTTGTTCGAAATCGTCGCGCCGACCATTTGGGAGAATCCGTTCATCGAGAACATGAACCTCGCCAACCGTCCAACTGTTAAATCGCGGCTCCTGAAAAAGGTCGTTCAGCAAGTTGCTCTCACCAACCTGAACGTTGCCAGATCGTAAACGGAGCCCAGGTAACTTAGCTTCCTCCGAAATTGCACCGTAATAGCTGTGATGGGCTATCCAGCCGATTGCAGAAACATTCCCATTGTTTCCTAGAATTTCAATGATTTCAACATCAGCGAAAGAGTCCTCGTGTCCTTTTCTCGCCAAGAAGGAATCTCGATGAGGACGATAAATCGGCACGCCGTCGTTGATTGAGATGGAAATATTCCCCATCATGACATACTTGCTGAGAGCAACCTCAATCTTTTCTGCGAATTTGAAGTCCGGAGCGAGTGGTACCGGAGCGACTTGAGATAAATAGTTGGAGACAAGGGACGCATTCATCAGCTTGTCCGCCCCGTGGCGCACGACATTCACCAGCTCAACCTCGAAGAAACGCTCCGGGTATTTGACGTCAACGGACTTCCTGTATCGGACGACGTCTCTGATCAGCTCACCGAGTTGTTCTGAAAACTGAGGATCACGAAGAATTTCCTTCAGTTTTCGGCAATCCCATCTGAGTTCATTAATATGGCGCTCACCCTCCGCCCTTGAGCGGAAGACCAACTCCTGGCAATATCCAAGGCCCGCAAGTCTTCCGACTCCGCGAAATCCTCTCGCCTTGTGCCCACGTTTGCGGCTAGCGCCTAACGCTATCAGACGTCGAACGAATTCTTTCTCTGGAACACCCGTTCCGTTGTCTCGAATGCGGATCGTTCGGCGTTGACTATCGACGGTGATTTCGACCGTCCCCTCAGAGGCTCTCCGCAGATACCCAAGCGAAACGGCCTCTTCAATTGAGTCTGTGGCGTTCTGAACGTACTCCCGGTAGATCGAGAGAGGATTGACATACATAGAGCTACTTAGCAGCTCCAAAACGTCCTTTCCTAGAATCGGTGCCTCACTGATGGTTTTCCAATCACTTTTCAACGTGGTAAGGACGGGCATTGCGCTACTCATGCTGAAACCTCCTCAGCCTTCGCTGAGACTTTCTTGAAAGGGAACAAGACGTTTTCCTCAAGTCCCGCGTCCTCAACCTTCTCATCTTCAGGTACATCGTCGACTGCCCCCTCTGGACGTCGTGCCTTCCAAATGCGAACCTCTTCAGACTTTGAGAGAGGCACATAGAAAGAAAGAATTGATTTCAGCAATCCGTTCGATGCCAAAGCCGGAAGCTTTTTGATGTCCCGAGGATCACAAGACGAGAGGATTGCAACGAGTTCTGTTCGGTCGGACGAACCTAATCTATTGAATTGAGATTGGTAATCGTCGAGCTCCCCCCTGCCGGGGCCATTCTCGAACCATTCACGGTTGAAAATTAAGTGATGCGGACGAAGAAGCAAATCCTTATACGCGGCTGCGTCACTGCCGAATGCTCGACGAAAGAATGTCGGTGCGCCACTCACGACCCCATGAGTGGCTTGCAAGATCAACTGCATTGAGCGCAGCTCGTACCTGCTCCACTTTTCTCCGATATGGGATCGATTCGGAAGATCTGTTGGCTGGTAGCGCATCGGAAAAGACCACACTCTAATACCCAACTCCTCGTTGAGCTGAACGTTAATCTCCATCCGCTCATAAAGGTCTGTTGGATCGTCGTGGAAGTTGTACAGCATGTAGTTCGAAAGCTCGTTTAGTCCGAACTGGTGCGCCGTGCGTACTGCCGTCTCGTATGGTTTTTTGAGCCCAAGATGATCGAAAGCGATGCGTAACGGCCTGATAGCAATCGTAGATAGTTCTTTGAGAAACATGGGATCCTTGCACAGAATCCTTGCGTCTACGCCCTGATTGAAATCAACTCTCCTCTGCACAGGAATTCGTCCACGTTTCAGCATCGCACCGGGTACGAAGCCAAGGTCTCTAATCTCAGCCACGATCTCGCGGAAGCGTTCCGAGGCGACCACGTTGTTATCCATCAGGATGAGATCTTTCTTCTCTCCATAAAGCTCTCGAATCCTCGACACGACTCCGGTCAGGGACTGCGAGTCACGTTGCGCACCTTCAAGTTTCGGGACACCACAGAAATGACACTTGCGAATGCAACCACGCGAAGCGTAGGCGAAATATGCGTCTATGACTGGATACCGATATTCAACCTGATCCAAGATGCTGTAGTCAGGAGTCAAATCTTCAATGGCCATACCTGCCCTGTCATCGGCGTACAGCTCCTCTGAAAACTCATCCAGTTGAAGAGAGACTGCCGGCGCCTCTCCAAGGAGACCCTTGATGAATCGAATTCCGGACCAGGCGTCATTTTGAAGAAATCGATCATGCATCAGAGACGCTGCGATTCCCCCTACAAACACCTTATCCGTCTGCCCGCGCGCAACTCGAATTGCGAATTCGATGGTCTCAGCGATTTTCGGATACTCAAATGAAAACAATGTGGTGACGTAAATTCGATCCCACGCTTGATCGAATACTGAACGGTCTTCGCCTTTGATGAAGCGAACGCTGTCCCCCTTGCCTTGTGGCCCGTGGTATTGGGCGATCTTCATCAACCCGAGCGGGGGATATTTGTTCTTGTAACCGGGCTCTATGAGGAGAATGTTTCGATTTGCCATTGAATAAATTGCTCTGCTCTGGCTATTGACTCCTAGCTAGCCGCCCTTTCGATTGTTTGTGAAACAGCAACGATATCCCGCAATGATGAAAAGAACGGTGATTGAATATTGGCTTGAAAGTAGACCCTTCGGCCGATCACGGAACGATGCAGCAAACCCGCTCGCACCAACGACGTCAACTCACGCTGCAGGCTTGAAGGCGATTTATCGAGCGTCTTCGCCAACTCAGCTAGGTACCATCGCCGGTCGGCGGACACCATCAGAGCTTCCAAGAGCATTCGGCGCGTCTCCGGAAAGAGCACACAGAGGCAAGGGAACCTTTCCATATACGTGAATTGTCTACGCATTTTGCGTACATAGCAAGGAGAACCTGTTGAAAAGAGAGGTTCTGAGAGGAAATACCCCTGCGTCTCCGGTCGTGGCTTACCGCTTGCAATGTGGACTCAATTGTCCAGCAGGATCTCTTCCATGATTTGAAAAGACAGCTGCGTCTTCGGCTTCTCAGGTAGTAAACAGGGAAGGACGTAATCGTCGAAAATCGCCTGTACATTTTGCAAATCATCGTCAGTAAAGATCACCGACATGACACCGTGCTTCTTAAAAAATAGGCGGTGTTTCTTCATCTCTTTCGCGAAATTGTCGGCCGCCATGCCATTGATCTGAGCTTGGGTTAACTCTTTGGTCTTATATAGATAGCCGTGAGTAGACCATGGAGAGAGTTCGAACCCGGTTCTGTCAAAGGTGTAGGGGTTGACGACCAGAAAATCAAGTCGGTATACGTGCTTCACCAACAACCCACCGTAGCGAAACTCAGGAATCAGCAGCGGCACTTCCGGAGGATTCGATTGAGCGCGAACGTAATCGCAGTAGAGACCGGCCAGATCATATTCATACTGGGAACCAGAATTTCTTACCAGAGTCTCTTGGAAGAATGTCAGGTACTGTTCGACGTCGGTGAAGGTCACCCTTTTGTTCTTGCCAGGAATCACTAGCCCCGCCTGCAGTACATGCCCGATGGTGAAATAGGGCACCTTTAGAGCGCGTATCTCGCTCCTATCATTCTCCCAATGGCCGCGGGCGAATCGAGGTGTCACAAACAATCCGTAGTCAGCATTCTTTTGACCGATCCACAACTCTGATTCATCCGGTGAGGGCCTGTTTTTGGACAATTCCTCGAAATGTCTCAAATACGAGCGTTCAAGAAAGAGCAGCGTATACTTCCGGAAGTTCGGATACTTCTTTAGTGACTTCCAGATCCACGCAACGGAACCACCCTGTTGCTCCAAAGCTGCGGCCTTGAGTCCAGCGAGCCATTGATTTACGAATTGGTCTTGACTGTGGATTACATCATGTTTGAGGTCGAAGAACTCATCGTTCTTACTTCCTAGGGTGGCGTTGAGCGTCGCCTCAGTTGGCTCGCCAGTCTCCTGAAGGACAGCTGGAAGCAACTTACGCAACTCTTCCTTCAGGTTCTTGATCAACCTGTTTCGCGCCGACTTGTTTGGATCTCTCTTCGTCATGGTCTGGGGCTCTCGCTCAGAAGCAATAAACGCAATCTATTCAAGTCTCTTACTGCGGCTAAACGAGCTTGAACACCTCATCAATCTTCACTAGAGTTGTTGTCGCCTAAGAGTTCTGCAACAGAACCGATAGTCTCGTTCCAGTTGTCTTCAATCATCTGCAGAACTCGAGCGTCGGCTTCATTATGGCCTTGCGCTCTGAACCAATTCTTGTTTCTGGTATTGATGCGGTCTCGATATCCCCCGCCAAGGCCCCACTGCTGGGCACATTCTGCCCAGAAGTTCGAGTCCTTCGACAATTCATCAGAGTAAATACTCTGCCCGACCAACTGTGCTTTCCGAACGATACTGTCGAAGCCATCTTCAAGCACCCGCACAGTCTGGCGTATCAAGTCGTGAGCGTCGCTGAACTGCTCATCTTCAAGCAAATTGTCCGCTATGGACCGGAAGCCGGCCAGCTTAGGCTCCGTCAACTGTGCTGCCATGCGTCTTGCGCCATGACTTAGCTGATGCGCATAGTCGAGGTTGTGCCAAGATCCATCTCTGACGACCGTCGCGTAGATTGTGCGATGATGTGCGATCGTTATTGCCGATAGAAGGCTGTCTTCCACATGACCTGAAGCCGTCTTTGAGAGATCACTGCTGTTCGTCAGCCAAACGGACAGTCGACGTGACGCTGCAACCAGAATGCCCTTCGATTGTTCTTCTTCATAATTCAGCAACAACATCTTCGCTCCGTCTATGATTTCGCGAAGACTCTCACGTTGGACGTCTTGAACATGACGAATTCTATCAATCAAGAAACTTCGAAGCACATCTGGCGCATCGTCCGCTGAGTTGAAGAAGAGTACCGGCAGCGATGCCAACCCCATGTGACTCAGCTTCAGCGCAACTTCCTCGTTCTTAAGCTCGTACCCCTCAGTATCGTTCTGCGCCGGATACCCGTTATCCTTCATGGCGAGAGCTTCTCCAGGTCTAGGTAGAGCAAGTAACGCCGCATTCGTATCGATCGTTCTGACCCCGCCCTCCTTTGCCCGTTGCAAAAGATGACGGACAGAAGTTGACGGGGCCTCATTGAATACCGAGCACAGTATGACTACTGAGTGCGGATCATCGAAGTGCTGTTCGAGGTCCGCGCGTCCGGCTACATCGTCAATGCCTTGGGTGTCTACGAGAGTGATCTCCAACGACTCCTCCCGGAGTATGGTGGTCGGTAGGGCCAACTCGATTCGTTTCGGGACGGTGAATTCAACATGCCTGCCATTGTTGACGGCCTCAAAGGTGTCTTGCAGCCATTCAAGCGGGGCTTTCCCAGATGTATCGGAGTACCAGATATCGCGTCGATCTCTCTTGTGCAATTCCATCCGCGCTAGAAGCTCAACGCACAGAGACTTGCTGTCCGGCATCGTCTTCGCCAGCTCGCGTGCTGCGTCAACGGCAGGAAGGACAGTCCCATTCGGCTTCCGCTCGCCTCTTTTTCTCCTAAGCCCCGTCATATTTCGGAGTGCCCGTTCGACTTCCCGAGAGATTCCAGGTGATCCGGCGTCCGATTCATCCTGCTCGCCACCGCTTGCGTTCTGTGGTGAATTCATGAGGAAATTTGCGAAATCCAAAACATACTGGCGGATCTCTTCTTCAGCACATGGATCGATCATCAAGCCGTATCCCGGCCCCTTTCGAATGTGCACCTCGCAGATGGTGATACCGCCAGCACCCGTTTCTAAAACCGCCTTCGGCATTCCTTTCTGCGTTGGAATTTCCAAACCTTCTACTCGGCAGATAGCCGTCGATTTCCCGACAGCGATAGTGCCTACGAATACAGCACGAAACCTGCGGTCCATCACCCGCTTCGCCGCGGATGCGAGTTCCCCTTCGTAACGCACGAGGCGCCGCTCGAAGAATTGTTTGACATCGGGACTTTCCGCTAACGCGTGAATCTGTTGTGCAGTCTGCTCAGCATCCCAGAGGAGATCCACATCGGGGTCTGACAACTGAGGCTCCGGGAGAATAATCCAGCTCCGCCCAAGAAGTTCTCTCACCTTGGTAGCCTCTGGAGTTCCGATGCTGGACAAGATCATTCCAAGTTCGTCTTCAGAGAGCGTTCTCTCTCCGCTTTCAACTCGCGATAGAACAGCGGCACTCCATGCCAGCTTCTTCGCAAGCTCGTTCTGCTTCAGCCCGGCGCGTTCCCTTAGCTCCGCGATATGACGACCAATTGCTCCGTCCACGACCATCTGCTCACCTCAAGAGCAATGGTGCAGCAAGAAATTTGCAAAGTCAATAGAAATGCAGAAATGTTGCTGAAAGAATTCTTGCAACGATAGCTAAAGTATGAAACTAACGATAACTTATTGAATAACACTAGTTTGTATCGAAATTTGGCATCCCTTTCCAGTCAAAGCCTCTAAGCCTGACGCAATACCGAAAGCTAACATTGGTTTACATTCCGCTTGGTTCGTGGGAGGAATGGCGGGTGTCTGGAAGCTGTGGAAGAATCCAAAGACGAATCGGTGGGAACCAACATCTGCTGTCATCACCGGAGAGCCGAACGAACTCGTACAGCCGATCCACGACCGCATGACGACCCTCTTAGAGCCGCGCGACTATGCGGAATATTTAGATACCACCGAGAGACCGCCTCTCCATCTTCTGCGCATACTGCTAGCGGACGAAATGTGTGCCAGCCTCGTCGAGAAGTCCGACATATCAAACAAACAGGTGAGTCTATTTGACAGCCAGTAGGAGTCAAGGAGAAGAACGGAGCGTATGCAGATGGCGACAACAGAAGCTCTACCGGCATCCTCGGAATTCGTTGTGCTGTCAGGAGGCTCCTATGTCATGTTGCATATCGGTCTTGGCCCCTCGCAGCTTCAGGAGATGAGTGGTTCGCCACTGATCGTTAGGGGCAGTGATCGCTATGAACTCAGCGACGACATTTGGATCGAAAGGCTGGACGAAGAAACTGCTAAGCATGTGCAGACCGCTTGCGAGCCATCTCATTACAAGATTGATAGCGTTGGCCATGACCGCCATCTCTACGCTTTCGTTATGCGTGTTTCTGAGCATCAACAAATACGGTTTGACGGCCTCGATATGTTACATGCCGTCGTCTCCCTTTCCCGTCTTGTTCGTCCGACAAGCATTGGAGACCGCTACTGCGCACACATCATCCACTATGGCCTGGACGGCTCTGCCGTCTACGCCATTCAATATCGAGGCGCAAGTCCCGATGTCTTCCTGAGCAGCGATCAACGTGATTGGCTCACGGTTGAGGACGGGGAAACCCTGCGGAAGTTGATGCCTTGGAGAGCCAAAGACAAGCTCATGCACACCCGCATTCACCGCGCTTTCTGGAATCACGAATATGCCATGCGCTCGCCGTACCTGGATGTGCGCTGGGTATTTGCGGTTGCAGGATTAGAAGCACTCACCAATGTTGGTGACAAAGACAACTCAAAGCAGTTTCGCGAACGAGTTCACCAACTCGCTGCCCACTTCAATATCGCACTTAGTGTCGATGAGCTGCGAAAGGCCTATAAGCTGCGCTCCAAGCTCGTCCACACCGAGAGCTTTCTGCACAGTCTCGGGAACGTATTGCCGATGAGCGAACACAATCCGCTCTATGACAAATTGGAGGAGGTCCTACGGGAGACCGTCCGGCAGGCTTTGTTGGACGATAATTTTGGTGAGTTCTTCCGCGATGACACATCGGTCGCCGCGCGCTGGAAATGCTAAGAGTTCTTCATAGGTGGATCTTCAGCAGCCTTTCCTTGCGATGCACCATCGCTACTGTAGTTTGACCGTTCGGCAATTCCGAGCACAGCATCTGAAGCTGATGAAACCCGTTCACCGGATCGCCGCATTGAATCACAAATAGCAGGCGTCCACTCACTTCGGATGGCTGGAACGGTGCGAACCGCACTTCCGTTGATTCTCCTTTGAGGAGTTCGTGGACGGTGTGTTCGCCAGAGATGACGTGTGAGGTTCGGGTCAGAATCGAGTTATCAATTTCAAACGTTGCACTTACCGTCTGCGCCCAGGAATCGAGATAGATTGCCGCACCCTCGCCGACGTTCCGAATGCTCACGATCGCTCTGATCGCAGTCACCGTCGGATCGAGAAACCCTAATTCGCTCGCTGGAGTCTGATGGGTGGCTGCGGCTTCCAACTGAACGGCACCACTTGAAACCAAGATGGGCGTGATGGTGGCTCTGTTAGTAAGCTCGCCCAGCTCCATCATTCTGCGTGTATAGCGGGTGTAGAAGTACAGTCCCACCAAGCCCAGCAGAGCCGCTGCCGCAGCCAATCCGGTCGCGTTCTGCCCGTAGGTCAACCAGTGCCACGGATGAAGGATCTGGTAAAAGAAGTTTTTCATGTTTGCCCAAAGATAATACTTCATCCAAATCGCCAGCTTGCGGAATGTCTCCGCATGTTGTCAATCCGCACCACAAACGAACCGGAATCGAGGGCGAGGGAGGAAGTCTCCTCCCTCGCTCCAGCTGCCGCCGAATGCCGGCCGGCTTCCACTCCCCACCTCAGCGGGGCCTGTTCCCGCCCCGCAACGCCCGGCCCGATAGATCGTGCGCGGACGCGCACAAAGAAGGTAGGGGCTTAGTGTAAGACCGACTAGATCCATCACACCTAAATGACTCTTGCCTCAGTAAATTGTGTCAACGAAGTATCCATGTCTTCCAGAACATGGCCAGCCATGTTCTGTTTTGTGCGGGTTTAACTTTGGGTCGTGGGTCTTGCGGCGAAATTTCTTTTGGCACATTGGGCACTGATAGATGTAGGTGGGACCGGTATGCGCGCGGGTGCTGGAAACACGAGCGTGGCCGCCCCAATGCAGTTGGCCGCGGCTGGTGGGTGGAATAGAGCCAGTTTCGCCAGCGGTCAGCTCAACGGCATATACAGGGACGAACGCCTCACGGGTGACTTCAACGTGCTGAATGCGATCGAGCCGGTAGCTTCGGACTTCACGGCTCTCCGTCCTAATTGCATAAACCACAATATTGCCGTCGCGGGTTCTACGGAGAGAATACGGTTCGATCATCCGCACGCTGCCCTGGTACGTGAGAAGAACACGCAGGCGGTTCACCCCAGCAAAGCGGATCGACTCGATGAATGACGATCCATAGATACCTTCACGCCGCAGCGCGCCGATGGCTGGGCGATATAGTTCTTCATCCTCGACTGCGTGTATCGAAGCCAGTAGGCCGGGAACAGACGCTTCAGCAGGATTGTTCAGCCAAGTAAAGAACTCCGGAAGCGCACTCCAGAAGGACTCAAACGGAGGCAGCACCGGCAGCTGATGCCCCAGCATGTGCTGCCAGTCTGCAGTCAGCTCCTCAAGCTTTCCCTGTAAACTCTCGAAGGTCGGAATGGGGATGCGCTTGTACGCGCACTTCCGACCCAGCACGTCAATCAACGTCGTGGCAGCAGGACGAAATTCTCCGTGACGGAAGAGATTGACAACGTCATAAAGATCGCGCGGACGTGCCCGCTCCCCGAGGGCACGAACCTTCTCACCAAAGACCTCTTCATACGCATAGCAATTCGCTGTGATCCCTTCCTCTGGAAGATCGCTGTAGGGATGTCCGACAGGGCGAGTCACCGGGGGAAGAGCAACGAGTTCGTCTACTGTGAGATCGAGTTTGATACGCGGAAACGTTCCAGGCCGGGGCCGTGGTCCCGCATAGTACACCCTTCCTTCGCAGCTCGCGCCTCCGCGGGGATTCTCGTAGACATCAAAGCGAAGTTGTTCAGCCGGGATCCGTATACCGGTATGTTCATAGACCCAAGCCGATACGTCAGCAAACGCTGTCCGCAGAAACTCGGCATTGAGGTGCGTTCCGTCCGTAAGTGTGAAATCGAGATCCTCGGAGAAGCGATAGGTCTCGAAATAGCACTTCTTGAGACACGTGCCGCCTTTGAAGACCCAGCTCGTGGACAACGCCGGTTGCGCATAGATGGCCGCCAACAACCAGCCGAGAACGTAGTCCTTCTCGACGACTTCGGGCGAGAGACCCAGGTCGGTGGCGACAGCCTGTATCTCCGCAAGATCAATCATGCGATATGGCGTCCTTCCAACTGTCTGGCACCGCCAGGCGCCAGCGCTTTACCAGACGCGGCGTGGGCAGCGTCGGGTCGAGCTTAGCATTGCCTTTCGTCAATCGCTCCCGGCACGCTTTAAGGAAATCGGCCGGAGCATGCAAACGTTCCCCGAGGAATCCGAGTCGTTTGAAGACCGCGCCATTCCCCAAGCGCTCCGCGTAATCAAGTAACCGCGAAAGGTCAGCCTCCTTCGCCTGCAGATAAGCTTGAAAGCAGCCTTCTACGTGACGGATGCCGCCGCCGACAGAGGGATCATCTAATAGGTCAACGATGGTACGGTGCACGTCCGACAGAAGAATCTTTGTGCGCCCCCGCCATAGCGTTGACGTGCCGAACATGCGATCTTCTCCGATGTGCCGAAGTTGGAAAGGAATCGATTGGATCATCTCTTCCTTCGTCCGCACATGTCGAGTCGTGTAAACGAAGATGGTCCGGAAAAGTTGTTCGGTCAAATCCCAGTGATGCGCCGCCGTCGCTCCGCCGATGTAGCCCGGAGCGAAGAGCTCGGGAACTAGCGTCCAAGGGTCGTCCAGCACGTTTTCATTCGCCGTTAGGCTCAGGGGAACCGGAGCGTACAAGCCGCGCCGCAACCGCTTGAGCCATCCACGGCCCTCCCAACGCGCGAGTGATTTGGCAGCCTTTAATCGGGAAACTCCAAGGACCCGGGCTGCGTCTTCGACCTGCATCAAATCACCGGAGACCCTCAGTACGGCGGCCAGTTGGTCGCGGGGTTTGGAGACCGGGGTGGGGTTCACTGCATTCACATCTATACCCCTATATCGGGAATTAGTGCAAATACAGTATACCCCAAAGGTATATGAAAATGCCATAAATGACGTTTAATGGGGAATTATTGTCATTATGCTATACCGAAGGCCAGGGACTTACCTGTCTTCGATACCCACTTTGAGCCAGCGGAACTGCACCGAATGAGGCTTCTTCATCGCTGTAGGGAGGAGGCTTCCTCCCCCGCTTCAGCCGCGTTCCGCGTCCTTGCTCCCTCCTCTTGCGGGCCTGTTCGAGACTGTTACGAAACTCTTTGATCTGACGAAGACTGTCCCTTGTGCCACTTCCGAGTTGGCGACAAACCCCGTGAGCCAAGTGACGAAAAATGGGCTGACCAGGTTTTCCGGACGCCTATGGCACTCGTCGCGGTGGAGGCGGGAACGTATTTCGATCTGGACCAGCGAGCAGCGCGGCAGGAGCTCGACGATGAGGTTATCGTGGCGAACGTCCGCGAACTGCGAGCAATCACTCACGTCCACCGTAAGAGCAATCAGGTCGAAGCGGATGGAATGGATGAGGAACAAGCCACAACAAAAGCGCGTGAAACTGATCGTCGCAACCGTCTAGACCGGCGAAGTATGGCCAGCCATTTAAGCATTCCGCGTTTGTCCTCGATGAGGATGACGACTACAAGTGGCTCGCCCTGGCAGTTGCTGCACGGCAGGACCTGAGCGCAGACGGACCTCGGACGCTTTACGATCTGCGGCAGCTACGCTTCGGGCGCGTTGCTCATCTAGATCCAAGCTGGGAACGCGGTCTATGGCTATGACCTGCTCGTTCTCATCTCCCTCAACATGTCTCTTGAAGGGCAGGAGTTTCGCGCAAGGCGTAGCAGTCAGCGCACAGCAGCTCGAGGCTCGAAGCACTGTGCATGCACGCCTCCTCGAGGAGTTGCGGGCCGCCCTGAAAGTGACAGAAAAAACTGTAAATGAACTCGCCTACTCTATTCAGACAGGCGCGATCCCGATCGTTTATCAGTCCGCAAACACGAAATACCCGCAGGACTGCTTCTTGCCCGCCTCCCGATTCAGCGCTTTCTTCATCGACCGCAATGGCGTCACAGGCAGGAGCGGCTCCACAGGAGCTACATGACACAAAGTCCAGCCTATTGTCGTGATTGTTGAGCGTGCCCACACCCTGCCGAGCCTGCGATTGAGCGCCGTTGAACAGTGTGAAGTCTTCCTCCTGCAGCACTCCCCGCCTGTACGTATCTCGAGGACGGCCGATGCTCAACAGGTGGTTTAGATGAAGCAGCTTCCCGTTCACATCCTTGTACGGCACCTGATACGAAACTCCGATACTTCCATCCGGAGTCCGACTGCCCTCAGATTTTCTTATGGTGTACCCGCTGAGATCCCGCCTAATCTGAAAGTGAGAATGAAGTTGCCGACGCCCGGCTCCATCCACTGTGCAGGCCGGAAATATGATCGACAGGTTGATAGGGAGGCTGCCGCATCTTGCATGAAATTCACCATGTAAGCTCAACGTAGTTTCTCCAAATTCTAGGCTTTGCGTGGACCATATCAACATACTGACCAGCTTTCTGAGGAGTACCAATCTCCTCACATCAATTCCTGTGAGATAAACACCTGGAGCGTAGAAATATTTCCGGCACGGCAGGCGAATTCCAACAGAGCTTTCTGAATATCCAGATCAGGCGAGTCTGAAGGCGATGTCCATCCTGCTCCGACCTCAGACTTGAACCGCACCGCCGTCTACGAACAACTCGATACCAGCCACAGAGCTGCTTTCTTCAGAAGCCAAAAAAACAGCAGCTTTGGCAATCTCTTCTGAATATGCCCATCGACCGAGCGGTATTGTTTTAGTAATGCCCGCTTTTATCTCTTCGAACTGTTCCTTAGTCCAGTCCAGCGTCTCGAAGATCGACGTTTCGGTGTAACCCGGGCTAATAGTATTGACCCGAATACTGCGATGGAGTCAAGAGGAGCCATCTGATTCCCTATGCCTGCATTGGTAAAGACAATGTCAACGCGCCCCTCCTGCTCTGCAATCTTCGCGTAGAGCCGGTCAAGGTCTTTCAGGTTGGAAACATCCCCTGAACGGCCGCGATATTCTTTCCAATTTTCGTAACGGCGGTATTGAGTTCTTTCTCTCGCCTCCCTGTGATGTATACGTACGCCCCCTCGCTAACGAACTGTTCTGCCGTGGCGAATCCCATTCCGCTGCTGCCGCCTGTGATGACGGCAACTTTCCCTTGAAGTCTGTTCAATTGTTGCTCCTTCTGGCCAAGGAGTTTGTCTCGCAGACCGCTACCACCGACTCGTCGACTAATTGAAATGCTCGTTCGAGTACATCAGCCGCACGATCCAGCCCATGGCTCTGGGCAATCGTTCTCTGGAATCGGCGCGCTGCGTCCCTGTAGCGCGGGTTTCCTAAAACTTCTTGAATCGCTCCAGACAGATCTTCCTTGTTCATCGAGGCGACCGGTATCGATTTACCCACGCCATGGTAGACAATTCTGGCAGCAATCCCCGGCTGGTCGAAGCCTACCGGAATCGCCACCATCGGTACACCGAGCGCGAGCGATTCGAGCGTTGTGTTGATGCCGGCATGGGTAATGCACAGCTCGGCTCGTTTGAGCAGTTCTAGCTGGGGAGCCCTGGAAACCACGATGGCGCTTGCCGGGATCGGTCCAATGTCATCCATCTGAATATTGCTGCCAATAGAGAGGACCAGCTGTCGTCCCATAACAGCGGCCGCCGTCTTCAGAATCATGCGAAAAACATCAGTTAGACCGTTCACCAGCGTGCCCATAGAGGCATAGATCAGCGGTTCGCCAGTAAGCCTTTCCCCGGGAAAGGCCACTCTCTCTCGCGCATAATCGTCATGAAAGGGACCAGCATAGCAAAATGCCGGGGCCTGCGGAACGTCTGGGAAGTCGAACTCTTTCGGGGTCTGGGTAATAACCGCCAGTTTCGAAATGGTTGCATTCGGAGTGTCCCAATCAATTTGCAACCCATGGTTTTCTGCCCAGGACCGTGCCACCTGCTGAATCGGTTGAAACACAGAACTCATCTTCTTGACGGCTTCCATATTCCTGGCCCTCGCCACGGGCGTGTCTTCGTAGTCCCAGCCAAACAAACAGGGCGGCGTCGCTCCGGAGCTGTCGATATGCAGCACATTCCAGATATGCGCATAGGGAATACCCATGCTCATCGGAACAAGCTCGGCAAAGAAATGAATCGTATCAAGGACGAGAGCCTCTACGCCTCTGTGAGCTAGCTTTTCCGGCAGTTGCTCCAGGGTTATCCTCGCCCGCTGCGGATGCATCTCCTGGAAGGAGTAGCGGACGACATCCTCTCCCTTGAGCGTTGCCAGATGCGCATACATTGCAGGCGTCGTCCCAACGGGGTATTCCTCTTCCCCGAACGGGACAAAGTCCAGACCGGCGCTATGGACGATGCGCGCAGCATCCGGAAGACCGAAAAATGTTATCTCGTGCCCGCGCGCCTGCATCTTGCGGCCCAAAGCCGTCATTGGATGTAAGTGCCCGGTTAGCGGCATGCTGAGAAAGCCTATCTTCATTATCTACAACTCCCGCAAGACTGTTGTGACATCTGGTGTTTGACCCTCACAGGCCGCCCTCAATATCAATTCGGTATTTTCAAGAAGGTCAGGTATGAGGGAGTAGCTCGCGTGCAGCAATCTGATTGCCCCGTTTGTGGTTGCGATTCCGACGTTCTGTTCACCGTCGAGTCCCTGCAGAGCGGTTGGCCCCCAGACCGCCTCCAGCTTGAGCTTGCCGAATTCGGATTCATATGGCATGGGCCCGAGATTTGAAACCATGAGATCTCTGGCGAACGCCCCAGCGGCAATCTGGGCCGCGGTCTCAACGTCCACATCCTCGGTCATGATTGCTTCCAGGCCATGCAGCGATGTAGAGAGCGATTGAAAGGTCTGAGATGGAGCGAGTTCCTTCTTTGCAAAGCGCGCCAGTTCCCAAAAAGCCCTTGAATCACCAGGCTGAAAAGGAACCATGCCCCCACACAGATAAAGGCCGCACGCCTCTCCCGCTCCTAGATGCGCCCGCACATTGATCGGCGACATCACGCGGACTGATTGATTACGCCATGTACTTGAAGTCTTTCGACCTGCAAGAACTAACGCGGCGCAGAGCGCCCCTTGGACTGTAGTCCCTTCGCGTCGCGCCCGCTCCTTGAGGGTCGCAGTAAGATTTTCGTCTAACTTTCGCGCGGTGGACCTCGGTGTCAAGCCATCGTCTTCTCGGTACAGTGCAGGTTCCGCTTGAGGAGCACCGACTTGGACAACCTCTTCCCCTTCTGGCAGCGTGCTTAGCAACTCTTCGGCTGAGCTATTGAATGAGAGAGGCTCAATTTGTCCACCAGAGAGCACCTGAAGAAGATCGCGGATCAGAAAAACGAGCGCCATTCCGTCAGCGATCGCATGATGAGCGATCATGATGAGAACAGCAGACTGCGGCTTATGAATTAGCACGCTCCTGATAAGAGGTGCTTGCTCCGGAGTAAACGGAAGCGCCATCTCACGTTCCAACTCCAACTCCCAGCGTCCCGGGAAACTTCCATCGACGACTCGAAGTGGTATCGGCGCTGCATCTGCCTGATACAGAGCCGATTGACCCTCTTCGTTTCTCTTGATTGAGGTGGAGAGGACGGGATGACGTCCCTGCACGGCATCAAGCGCATCCCTCCAGCTCTGCACCTTTGTAAAGCCTTTGACTTCGGCAGTCACCGTGAGGTGGACCGGATGGTTCTGATCCATGAGCCAGAACAAGCGCTCCATGGCGCCCAGCGCTCGGACTTCCTTCTTCGATTTGGTAGCCGGCATTACCAATAAATCCTGCAACATATGTCTTCCTCCTAACTCAACTTGAACTTCGTCAGTATTCAACGAATCTGCTTACATTTCGTCGCGATTGCTGGGCTGGTGAATCGCCCTAAAGACATCAGAATCCATCTGACGATATCCCGTGTTCGCTTTTATCTGTTACGTTTCAATTCATCTGGAAATTTCTGCGACGATGGTGCGATCTCTTCCAGAGAAACTCCCTAAGCACCATCGCAAGGTCACAATCGCCAACACGGCCGGTATTCGCGTTCTCACCGCAATCGCTGCCGCTGTTCAGGTGCGTTGATGAGACTCGAACTGCTCTTCGTGGTCAACGACCGGCATTTTTGTCGGACGAGAACCGTCACATCTGGTTCTGCCGCGATAAGGAGGTCAAGGGGAAGAGATCTCTGATGTGATCGGTACTATAGTTGAGTGCGATACACGGAAGGCGGGACGCCAACAGAGTTTCTGAAGACAGTTGCGAAATGTTGTTGATTGCGGAATCCCACTTCCAATCCGATGTCGAGAACGGAGAGGCGGGAATCTGCGAGCAGTTTCTTACTTCGCTCGATGCGGAGCCGAAGCATGTATTGGTGGGGACTCTGGTTTGTGGTTGCGCGAAACTGTAGTGAGAAATGGGAAAGACTCAGGCCCGCGCACTCAGCGAGGTCTTTCAAGCCGATTTGTTTGTCAATGTTTGCGTGCATGAACTCAACAACGCGTCGGAGGACACGAGGAGCCATGCCCCCTTTGCCGAAAATCGATCTCGGAGCGAAGGTGTTGAAAGAGGTTAAGAGTATGTTGGCCAGGGCACTTTCAATGCAATCAACAAACAGTTTTCCTGTCGAATAGCCTCTGGCCCGTTCCGCATCCAGGGCAAACAACAAATGGGTCAGCCGGTCGTCTGTAACCACGTGCTTCGGTACGATTTCGAGTGATCTCTCCGTGAGACGTTCACGTGCCGCTTCCATTAATGCAGAGTCCGGTATTCTGATCGAAAGGACACTGATCCTTTCGCCCCAGCTGATGTTGTGCCATTCTTTTCGAGGACAAAAAACGGCTTGGCCAGGGGCTATGGGAATCTTGGCAATGGCTGCGTCTTTCAACGAAAACCCAATAACGGCCGGCTTCATAAAAAAATGGAACAGCTGGTCTTCAAGAAGATGCGACTGCCAGCTTGTCGGTTCGAGGTCGCGGCGCTCCACAAGAAGGGATGAAGATGGAGATAAGGGCCCAATGGGGGCCGCATCGAACATCGGCTGCACGCTACCCTCTCGATGAGAGAGGATGCGGAATGCACTTTCTTTCTCAGTAGTCATCTTTTACTTCGCAACTATTCGATGGTCACCCCCTCGGTAATGATTCGTGTTTTCTCGTCGATATCCTCCTCGGCATGCGTGATTTATTTCCGGGGACAAGCTGGTTCTGCGACTGCAGAACCAGCTTGTCCCCTATTGTCTGTTCGCAATGACCTGCACATTGCAGAATTCTTTGAGCCCCTCCTCGCCGAATTCAATACCAATCCCTGAATTCTTATGACCGCTGAATGGAATGTTTGGATGGAGGTTAAGGTGTTGATTAATCCAAACGGTCCCGGCATCAAGCCGACGTGCAACGGCGTCCAATGACACAGGATCTGTACCCCATACGGAGGCTCCAAGGCCATATGGGGTCCCGTTGGCCAGCCGGACAGCTTCGTTGAGGTACTGGTACTTGATAACGGCCCGCAATGGTCCAAAGTTTTCTCGGATTACGTAAGCTGCTTCCGCAGGAGGATTGTCCAAGAGGGTAACGGGAAAAAACATGCCGGCACCCTCCGATGGAACTTCCCCTTGATAGAGGATCGGAGCCTTCGCCTTTTGAATCTCTTCCCATGTTGTTTGCATGCGAGCGAACTGGGGGCGGTTCTGTATAGGGCCCAGGGTGGTCTCGGGATCAAACCCATCGCCGAGTTTCTGATGTTGAGCACAGGATATGAGCTCTTTCGTAAGAGCTTGATAGATGCTCTCGTGCACGAAAAGGCGTTTGAGGGTGATACACCCTTGGCCACTGAGTGCGAACATGCTTCGAAACAGGTACTCGGCGATTGCCTGAGGATCGGCGTCCGGAAGGACAATACCGGGATCGTTCCCGCCTAGCTCAAGGGTCAGGTGTTTCAGGGTGGGAGCGGCGGATGCGAAGACCTTGCTTCCGGTCTCCGAAGATCCTGTGAAGGAGACCTTCTGGAAGTCCGGGTGGGACGTCATCCAGGTACCCAGGTCATCTCCTCCGCTGATCACATTCAAAACGCCGGGCGGAAGAATCTCACGAATGTAGTCCGCGGCTCGAAGTACCGTAAGAGGAGTAAAGACCGCAGGCTTCAGGACAACGGTGTTTCCGGCCAGCAGAGATGGGAGCACTTTTGTGAAAGACAGCAAGAATGGAAGATTCCACGGACTGATCGCGGCGACAACCCCCAGCGGGACATAGCGTTTCGTAATCTGTCCGACACCGGTTTCATTCCATGTCGAATCTGGCAGTTCCATCTGAAGTAACGACGGTACATAGGTCTCGAAGATCCATGAGATCTCCCATTGGGCCATGCTATAGGGCCGGCCGTTTTCCGCTGTTAGGATCGTGCAAAGCTCATCGGCGTGAGCTTTGAGCTCTTCCATGGCATTTCGAAGAAGATCCCTTCGCTCGTTCCAGGTCTTGCTACTCCAAAGGGGAAATGCTGCCTTTGCAGCCAGGACCGCGTGCTCGAGACCATCTTTCTGGTTGTCGGTCACGCTTGCAAGTTCTTCCCCAGTCACAGGATCGGAGATCTTTACCGATCTCGAAGAGTTTATTCTTTGGCCGTTTACTATGTTCGGAAACCCCGCAGTCAGACGAGCGTTTTTTAGCGCTTGCTCGCGATTGGGATGGGGTATAGATGGGAGAGTTCCATTTGATTTCATACAAAAAGGTCCTTTCATCAAGCCGTTATGAGGGAGCGTCTTCTTGCGTGGCTAACTCTGAAGTTCGGACAAGCTTCAGCAACGCTTAGAAAGAGTTCCTCGGTGTTAGAAGAGATCAGTCAGCATCCAACGGATCTTCCTTACATTTCGTCGGGGATTGTGGTGATCGCTAATCGTCCTAAAAACATCAGAATCCATCTGGCAATATTCCGTGTTCGCTTTCATCTGTTGCGTTTCAATTTCATCTGGGAATTTCTGCGACGGTGGGTGCGATCTGCTCCAGAGGAACTCCCTATCCGAATCCGCACCACAAGCTTTAGAGCTTGCGGGATAGGACAGGGCTCCGTTGCAAGTTTTTGGGAATTAGGCTGGGCAGGCTTTGCGGAGTTCTTCTTCTATACCCGCTAGCAGGCCGGGGATTGGCGCGGGGCTAGTGTGCGTGAGGTGCAGCGAGCCGTTAACGGTGACTGCTCCAAGGGTCTGCTCTCCTTCGATTCCACGGAGTGCACATGGTGCCCAGAGGGTCTCGAGCTTTAGGGAACCGAAAGTGCAGTCGAAAGGGAGACGCCCGAGGTTGGTGAACATGACCTGTGCGTTGAACGCGTTTCGTTTGAGTTCAGATGCCTGTTCGACGGAGAGGTTCGAGGAGACTGCTGCGGATTGGAGATCGATCATCCTGGATATATTTTCTCCGCTCTTGACGGTAGAGAGGCCATCTTTCGCGAATCGTGCCAGTTCCCAGAACGTCATCGAGGCGCCTGGCGCGACGGAGATCTCACCGCCGCCGAAGGAGACCATGCATTGATCTTCAAGGCCGAGCATGTCGCGGATCTCAGCGGGCGACATGATGCGGAGCGGGTTATTGCGCCAGCTTTCATCGATGGCTCGGCCCGCGATGGTGATCGCGGCGGAGATAGCGGCGTGGATGGTGACGCCTTCCTCGCGAGCGCGGCGTTGGAGTGCAGTGGTCTGCTCTGGCGCGAGTTTAATTCCTTCCACATACGGCAGGTGAGGGCGCTGAGCAGCGAAGGATGGCAAGCCGGGTTCGGCGGAGGTACGCTGTTGCGCTCCGAAGAGAATTTCGCGAGAGGGCGCCAGTGGCAG
>Ga0209624_10000206_pt1 | contig 53942 bp, 40 predicted proteins | sample JacPinW_OM2H0_O1_FD_188565 | JGI IMG/M metagenome (GOLD analysis project Ga0209624, IMG submission 188565) | Forest soil microbial communities from Algoma, Ontario, Canada - Jack Pine, Ontario site 1_JW_OM2H0_O1 (SPAdes) (version 2) | ecosystem: Environmental > Terrestrial > Soil > Boreal...
GGTGGAGGCACCGGCGAGCACACACACGAGCGGCGCCCGGGTCTTGATCTGCGCCGCGTCGTAAGCGGCCTCGACGCGCGCCGCGGCATCGGCATCGAGAATCATCACCAGCCTCCCGAGGCGCCGCCGCCGCCAGAGGACCCGCCGCCGCCAGAGAAGCCGCCGCCACCAAATCCTCCGCCGCCGCCGCCGAAGCCGCCGCCACCGCGAAACCCGCCGCCGAAACCTCCCGTGCCCATCGGAATGAAGATGACGTTGCCGCCACCGCCTCTCCGGCTGATGCGGCTGATCACGAACATGATGAAAAGAAAGATGAGAAACGGCGCGAGCGTATCGAGCAGGGAAGCCTCATGTTCCGCCCGCATATCGGCTGGCTTCGGCTTCCACTCGGCCGAGTCGGTCGACAGCGTGGTGATGATGTCGTCGACGCCGCGCGTCACGCCGCCGTTGAAATCTCCGGCCTTGAACCGCGGCGCGATGGCGTTCGCGATGATGATGCTGGAGATGGCGTCGGTCAGCGTGCCCTCAAGGCCATAGCCGACCTCGATGCGCACCCGCCGCTCCTTCGGGGCGATTAGAAGGAGAGCGCCGTTGTTCTCTTTCGCCTCGCCCAGTTTCCAGGCGCGGAACAGCTCATTGGCGTAAGGCTCGATCTCCTCGCCGTCGAGCGAGGGCACGGTCGCGACGACGAGCTGAATTCTGGACTTCTGCTCGAGATCGGCGAGCTTGCGCTCGAGATCGGCCTTCGTGACCGGCGACAGGATGTTCGCCTGGTCGACAACCCTGCCCGTCAGCGGAGGAAAGTTGGGCGCCGCGAGCGCCAGGCTGGCCCACAGGGCGGCGAACAGCACGACGGCCAGCGCCTGCGGCCAGACAAACGGCGCCCGCGGCCGAAGGCGAGGCATGCAAGCTCTCCCTCTAACGGGTTAGAACTTCACTTTCGGCGCCCCTTGCGCTTCGGAATCGGCGGTGAACGGAACCAGCGGCTTGATCGAGCGGAACACCGTCTGCGCCCAGAGCACGCTCGGGAAAGTCCTGAGCGTCGTGTTGAAGTCCTGCACCGAAGCGATGTAGTCGCGCCGCGCGACAGCGATCCGGTTCTCGGTCCCCTCGAGCTGCGATTGCAGCGCGAGGAAATTCGCGTTCGATTTGAGCTCCGGATAGTTTTCGCTGACCGCCAGCAGTCGCCCGAGGGCGCCCGACAGCGCGTTTTGCGCATCCTGCAGCTGTTTGACCTTCGCCGGGTCGGTCAGGTCGTTGGCGTCGAGGTGAATCGAGGTCGCCTTGGCGCGCGCCTCGGTGACCTGAACAAAGACGTCCTTTTCCTGCTTGGCGAAGCCCTGAACGGTCGCGACCAGGTTGGGAACGAGGTCGGCGCGGCGCTGATATTGGTTCTGAACCTCGGCCCAGGCCGCGTTGGCGGCCTCCTGTTTGGTCGGAATGACATTATAGCCGCAGGCGGAAGCCGAAACTGCGACAAGCGCCAGAACGGCGAACGCTCGCAACCGATTGAATATGCCCATTGCCAACCCCTCCGCGACAAGACCCCGCTCCTTCGCGGGACGCGAGTCTAACCATAAGGCGCCGGACGCCATTAAGCCATCAGCCGTGACATTGTCCTGACGGCCAACCGGCGGCCCCGTCCGTCAGGCCGCGCTTGATCGCACCTCAAGCATTTACTAGAAACCCCCGTCCGGCGTGGCGACGCCTGGCTTCGAAATCTCCGCAAAGCTGCGTTACGCGAAGGCTGAACAACTCATGCGTGTGTATTATGATCGAGACTCCGATCTCAATCTGATCAAAGCCAAGAAAGTGGCGGTCGTCGGCTATGGCAGCCAGGGCCACGCGCATCTCCTCAATATGCGCGACAGCGGCGTGAAGGAGATCGCGGTCGCGCTGCGGCCTGGGTCCGCCTCGGCCAAAAAGGCGGAGGCCGAAGGCATCAAGGTGATGGACGTGGCCGCCGCGGCCAAATGGGCGGACATCGTGATGATGCTGACGCCAGACGAATTACAGGCCGAGATCTACCGCGACTACCTTGCGCCCAATATGAAACAGGGCGCGGCGCTGATGTTCGCGCACGGACTCAATGTCCACTTCAACCTGATCGAGCCGCGCGCCGATCTCGACGTGCTGATGGTCGCGCCGAAGGGCCCGGGCCACACGGTGCGTTCCGAATATAAGCGAGGCGGCGGCGTGCCCTGCCTCATCGCGATCCACCAGAACGCGAGCGCCAACGCGCACGACCTTGGTTTGTCTTACGCCTCGGCGATCGGCGGAGGCCGCGCTGGCGTCATCGAGACGTCGTTCCGGGAAGAATGCGAGACCGACCTGTTCGGCGAGCAGACGGTGTTGTGCGGCGGCCTCGTGGAACTGATCCGCGCCGGCTACGAGACCCTGGTCGAGGCCGGCTATGCGCCGGAAATGGCCTATTTCGAGTGCCTGCACGAGGTGAAACTGATCGTCGACCTCATTTACGAGGGCGGCATAGCCAATATGAACTACTCGATTTCCAACACCGCCGAATATGGCGAATATGTCTCGGGCCCGCGCCTCATCACGCCCGAGACGAAGGCCGAGATGAAACGCGTGCTCGGCGATATCCAGTCGGGCAAATTCACCCGCGACTGGATGCTGGAGAACCGGGTCAACCAGACCTCGTTCAAGGCGATGCGCGCCCGCGCCAACGCCCATCCGATCGAGGAGGTCGGCGAGAAATTGCGCGCCATGATGCCCTGGATCGGCAAGAACAAGCTGGTCGACAAAGCGAAAAACTGAGGTAGGCGAGAGCTGGAAGCCAAAGAGCCGGCGACGACCAATTCGCCGCCTGTTTAGGCTGGACAGTCTGACGGGCCTTTGCTAAACGCCGGCCCTTGCCGAGCGAAGCCGCCCGGCGGATGCGATGGGCGCATAGCTCAGTTGGTAGAGCAGCTGACTCTTAATCAGCGGGTCCAAGGTTCGAGCCCTTGTGCGCCCACCATCGATATCAAAGACTTAGCAGTTTCCACCATTTGAGAGACGCCGATTAAAACGGTTTTTCAAACGGTGTTTTTTGATGCTTTCGTTCACGGACATGTGAAGCATCGCATCTCGTCTACACATGTCCTGGCGCTTTGCGGCAATCGGCAATGTCTGGCCGATCCAGACACGGCCTCGCAGTCACCGTCGCAACCCTTGCCAAGGTTGGGGTCGAGGGTTCGAATCCCTTCGCCCGCTCCAAATTTCCTCGAGGAAATCAATGGCTTAAAACGGTCCTCCGGGGCCGCTTCTTGCTTCCCCGCCCCGCTCGTCGAAACCGGGGAAGCATGGGGGAAGCGATAGGAAGAAGATCGTAGCGGGCGTACGGCCACTTTAGGCATATGTAGGCCTCCGTTGTCACGAGCCGGGTCACTCCAGGCAGCGACGCAGGACCGCGGGACAAAACTTGCGGTCGCGCTGGCTGCGCGTGCTTCCCGAGATCACGATAGCCCTCTCGATTCGCTTCCCCGGCTGCTTCCGCAGCTTCTTCGCCAAAGACACAGACATGATCGTTTGGCTCGTGCACCAAGGTAGCCCGTCAGCATAACGAGGCGCAAACGAGTCCAGGAGACCCACCGTGCCACACACGATCCCAGTGCCGCATCATCAATGAGGTGGGCGACATTAACGTCTTCATCTGCTTGGTGATCTACGGAACCGTCAAGAATGATCGAATGGGAGTGAGGGGCGGCGTACGCCGCCGCCGGCGTAGCCCGCGGCCGTCAGGGCGTTTGCATCGGGCTACGGCGGTACGCCGCCGTTCGGTGACAGATGAGTTCAATTCGTCGATCTCGAACCTGACGCTTAGGGCGCGCATAGCCTGCGCGGGATCAAGGTAGCGCTACCTACAAGAAGACCGTCAATGCGTGCGGCCGACGGGAAGGTCGCTCCAGACTCCGTCACGTTCAACGCACCTCTTCGCGGGTCAAGGATATGGTCCGGCTTGATAGGTGGCGATGCCCGCAACCCAACCAAATACCCATTCGTTGACCTGACGGGATTGCACTGTGAAGAATCCATTTCGTTCTTGACAACTGACGAAACTTGGTATCCTCATCATTCGTTCTTCGAAGAGGCTAGACGTCAATGTCTGACTTCGAGCGCGCCCTCAAGAAACTCGTTGAAGACCCTCACTATTGTGATCAGGTCATACAGAATCCGGCTCGGCTGACGAAGGATTTCAAGCAGCTCAGCGCTGGCGAAGTTCTCCTTTTGATGCAGGCATGGCACGCCAGCGGCGATATTCGAGCCGAAGGGATACTCAGCATGTGTCACTGCTGTACGTCTTCCGGTTCGTCGGCATAGCGAGAATTGGTGAGCCTTGACGGTCAAAGGGATCGCGAGGCTGCCGTGTCCGCGGCGAGATATGCGCAGCTACGCTTGCCTGATAGGCCGCGGCTGGCGCCGTGGCTTAGCATTGTGAGTCTCGGAGACAATCGACTTCAACTTCGATCAGTCGAGTCGTCACATACGTTCACCCACAAGCTTCTTATCGAGGTCTTCCGGCAGATCGAGAAGTTTCTCGATGGGCGCCACTCTGTGGACGAGATCGTGGCGTCGGTCGACATGGATGTGCTTCCCTCAACCGTCGTTTTCGTCCTCAAGCTCCTTCAAGGAAAAGGATTGTTGCAACCTGGCGGCGACGCCGGTCTCGATGAGGATCAGTGGGGTAAATGGTCAAAGCAACTTCAATTCCTGAGTCATTTCGTACCAGATTCCTCGAATGCCCACAGCGTACTGGCGACAGCGCGGGTTGGGGTGCTCGGCGTCGGCGATGTGCCGCAGGCGATAGTGTCCGGCATGGGTTCTATCGGTGTCGGCGCCGTTGTCCCATTGGCGCATATGCCGACAGTGCGCCTGGAAAATTCTGAAGAGCTGGCGAATCTGGATCTCATAATAGTTTGCGGCGAGTTTCCGTCATTCGGCTTTTTCGAGGCGGTAAACAAGGCGCTTTTGGTCCGCGGCGCAAGGTGGCTTCGGGTATGTGCTGCGGGCATATCGGCGCAAATCGGCCCGACTTTCATACCGTTCCAAACCGCATGCCATACTTGCCTTGATCTTCGGGTGCGGACACATCAGTTGGACGCCGACGGATATTTGGCATACCGAGACCAGCTCGAAACGGCTGGTCGCCGGCCCGATGAAGGACTTATCTCTCCTTTTTGCGCCGCGGTCGCGGGACAGGCGGTGCTTGAGGCGATGCGATTGCTCACAGGATTCGCACCGCCAGTGACGATCGGTCGATTCTATGAGTTGAGCGCTCGCTCTCCGGCCACGATTCCTCACGAGGTTCTGAGAGTGCCCCGTTGCAAGAGCTGTGGTCGGCAACGGACGACGCCTGAATTGTGGGATCGGGATTATGTTGCGATGACGGGGGGGTAATCCTGAGTTCCGCCGACCTCTCGCTGGGGTTTCTCGACGCCTCTCGACCGCCGGGAATTGGCGAGGCCCTGACTCGGGCGAGCAGGCTGGTCAGCGATCGCGTCGGCCTCATCTCAGAGGTCGTATTTATGGAGACTGCGCCCGAGGAGCCGGCCGTTTGGTGGGCGCAGAGTCGTCCGGCCGACCTAGGGCCGCTAACTGGACAATTGACGCTCAACGACGGCAATGCAACGTCGATAGATCCCGACCGGGCTACGATGAAAGCGGTCGGCGAAACGATTGAGCGTTATTGCTCGGCCTTTTATGACGAGAGCGATTTTATTTTTGGCGCATTCGACGAGATTTCGAGCAAAGCCATAAAGCCGGAACGCTTTGCGCTGTTCAGTCCGGAACAGTACAATAGCCCCGGATTCCCCTTTGCGCCGTTCACGCGGAAGACCCCGGTGAATTGGATCGCAGGCCGTTCCCTGCTCAATGATTGCGCCACCGCGGCGCCGGCCACCTTCGTCTATATCCCCTATAAGCGAGCTCCAAATGAGCCGCGACTAAACGACTTGATCTCTACCGGTTTGGCCTGCGGGGCGACATATGGGAACGTGCTACTTAAGGCGTTGACGGAGGTCGTGGAGCGAGACGCATATTCAATTGTCTGGCAGAATCGATTGCCGCGTCCGCATATCGATCTCGAGCATGCGGATGACCCAATTGTTCGCGGCTTTGTCCGCGTGCTGGACAGATTGAACATTCAGTACTACGCGGCGCTCCTGACATTGGACATACCGATCCCCGTCGTCCTCATCGTGATGACGCGGTCGGACAATGCGCCTTGGACGGTGGTCGCCAGCGGGGCTGATTTGAGCCCCACTCAGGCTCTTATCCTTGCTTTGGAGGAAGCGTGCCTGGCGCTCATAGGAATGGGCCGCGCAGTGGCCGCGGCGCCCACTTATGAACCTGCCTCGGACTACAGCAACGTGACGACTCTGCCGTTGCATGGTTTGGCTCATGCGCTCGATCCGCGCCTGCGTTCCTCGGTGTCGTTCCTGACCGAACCGGCGGATATCGTGAAGCTGAGCGAATTGCCAAACGTCGCGACCGGCAATCCCGATATCGATCTGCGAACCGCGCTCGATCAAATACGCCCATTGGTCACGGACGTGGTTGGCGTCGACGTCACGACGCCGGATGTCGATGAAGTTGGCTTCAAGGTCGCTCGAGTGATCGTTCCCGACTTGCAACCCATGGATATCGATCATCGTTTTCGACATTTTGGGGGCAGGCGCCTTTACGATGTCCCGCACAAGCTGGGTCTTGTCGCAAAGCCGAGTGACGCACGCGCGCTAAGCAGGCAGCCGCCACACCCTTTCCCGTGAGTCAGCGATGACAAATATATTTCGTCAAGAACTCGCTTTAGGCGCCGAAGGACCCCGCCGATATCGAGGATCAATCGCCGAAACATATCACGAGAATACGAAGCTGCAGCGCGGAACTGTTCCGGTCAATCAGAGCCCGGACAATTATGAGGTCAGGGAATTTGAGGCGATGGCGCGGGCCTACAAGCGCTATCGACTGCATCCCCAAACGCCGCTCCCGCGAGCCCCGACAGAAGCGGCGCGAGAGTCGTTCGCCCAAGTCGTCGCCAAGCGCCGGAGCAACCGTAAGTTCGGCTCGGGCCAACTCGAGTTGAGCGAAATCGCAGCGATTATGCAATGGAGCTATGGCGTTACGGGTGGGGCCAGGATTCCAGGCGGCGGAGTACAGAGATTCCGCGCGGCGCCGTCCGCCGGCGCGCTTTATCCAGCCGAGATTTACCTGGGGGTGCGTGCGATACGCGGCCTTGAGCCCGGCGTCTATCACTATGAGGTTGAGGCGAACTCGTTGGCGCTTCTTTCCCGAGGCAGTCCGGCGGAGCGCCTTTACGATATCTGCTGCGGTCAGGAATATGCTCGCCAATCGGCGGCGGTCGTCCTCATCTCCGGAGTTTTTGAAAGGACCAAGCGAAAATACGGCGATCGAGGTTATCGGTACGTCTTGCTCGATATCGGCCATCTCGGTCAGAACCTCTACCTTGCCTGCGCGTCGCTGGATCTTGCGATGGTGACCACATGTGGCTTTTTCGACGACGAGGCCGCGGACTTGCTGGGGATAGATGGATGCGACGAAGGGGTTCTCTATGTGGCTTTCATTGGAAGAGCCGCCGATGAGTGAATCGTGACGTCGCGTCCCTCGCATTTGGACATATTGGCGACCACTGCCTGGTGGAGCGCCGCTGCGAGGGCGCGCGAAACTGAACGCTCCGACAGGCTTTTTGACGATCCCTGGGCGATGACTCTAGCGGGACGCCAATTCGTCGAGGAGTTCAATCTGGCGATTGCAGGTCATGGAGGCGAAATCGTAGATCTTCATGCGACCGTCACCCGGTTTTTTGACGATTTTCTGCTGCGAATTACTCGAGAACTCGGGATATCGCAGGTGGTTTTGGTCGCCTCCGGCCTCGACTGTCGTGCGTTCAGACTAAATTGGCCTTCAGGCACGCGATTGTTCGAATTGGATCAACCGCACGTCATTGCCTACAAAAATTGCCGCTTGGACCTGATGGGAGCCGCTCCTCAATGCCTTCGGGATTGCTTTGGGGTTGATCTCAACGGACAGTGGAGGCACGCGTTGTGCCGGGGCGGGTTCAATCCGGCTGAGCGATCGGTCTGGTTGTTTGAAGGATGTCTCTACTTTTTCGCCGAATCTGCGGTCTCGAACCTCTTGAAGATAGTCACGAGCCTTTCGGCGAAGGGGAGCTACATGGCGGCCGACTTGGTGAACGAACGAATGTTGACTTGCCCGGCGACGCGCCACTGGACCGATCGAATGTCTTCAGCGGGCGCCCCTTGGTTGTTTACATCAGATGAACCGGAGGCCCTGCTGGCGAGCTTGGGCTGGTCGGCAAACGTTGTGCGGTCCGGGGAGGATGGCGCGGACTTTGGCCGCGTCTTCCGCTTGAAGGAAAGTCCCTCCCCACTTGGCAGTCCGCTGTCGCTCTTGGTCACCGCGACGCGCGATCGATTGGCAGCCGGATTCGATGAATACCCGCAATTGCGATGGCCGCAAGAGCGCGATGGCGCTAGTCCAGGTTGATGGCTTCGGCGATCGTCGCTTCTGACCCGAAATATCGACTTTTAGCTGGCGTTCCGCCGGGGCGTTCGAGCCAGGGCTAAGCGTCGACAGCCGCATCAATTTAAAGCCGAGGAGGCGGAAGCCGCCTCCTCGGCCGCCGCGACATAAGTCTTGAGAAGCGCGTTCGCCCAGGCGGGCGGCACGCGATCCTGATTATGGGAGACGACGGCGCTCATGCCCCGATCGCCCATGACGACAGCTAATTCGAGCTCGAAGCGGTTGCCGACGCCCTCGATCGGCATCGGCTCAAAGCGCACGTCGCCCATGAAGCCGGCTCTGAGCGGCTCCGGCATCATCTGGAAGACAATTTCGTCGGCGCGTAGGCTACTCGACTCGACCATCTTCGAGGGTAGGAAATAGAAAGAGACAGCCTGGTGCATGAGGGCATCCATGACCGTGGCGTGGCTTCGCCTCAGAAGCTCGGCGAAGGGGGCGGCGTCGGGAACATGCGTACGCAGAACGAGGAGGTTGGCGAAGAAGCCGACCGTCTCGCGTAGTTCCGGCGCTCCACGGTTGAGGAAGATTGAGCCGACTGAGAGATCTTCCTGACCGGTCAGGCGGTGAAGGACTTCGTAGTAGATCGCGAGCATGACATTGAAAAGGGTGGTGCGGCGAGCGCTGGCGAGGGCGCGGAGGCGGATCAAGACGTCTTCGCCGAGATCCAGAGAATGGGTCGCCGTGCGCCGCGAGCCGTTGGGCGGCGCCCCCGCAAGCGCGAGCGCGGGCGCCTTCGCCCCAGCCAGTTGCGCCTGCCAATAGTCGAGCTGGCGGCGGAAATCGGCTGATTTCAGCCACTCGCTTTCGCGTTCAACGAAGCGCTGATAAGGCCAGGCGATTTCGGGGAGCTCCGCTTCGCGCCCCATGGCGCGGGCATAGAGGCGGCTGAGGTCGCGCACGAGGATGCCGCAGGAGCGGCCGTCGGTGACAAGATGGTGCATGTTGAGGCAGAGGACGTGCTCCTCTTCGCCGAGACGCCAGACGGCGACGCGCATGGGCCAACTTTCCGGATCGATCCGGCGGGTGAGTTCTTCGCGGATCGCCGCGCCGAGCGCGTCGCCGGCACCGCCAGCCAAATCGAAATCGCCGATATCGACGTGGCGGGGCGGATGGATCCGTTGCCCAAGCTTTCGGCCTTTGCCGCGGAACGTTGTGCGCAAGGTCTCGTGACGCGCGAGGAGGAGATTTAGCGCCGACTGCAGATGCGCACGGTCGAGCCGCCCGCGAAGACGCAGCACGAGTGGACAGTTAAGCGCGCCGGATTGCCCGCGGTAATGTTCCATGAACCAGAGGAGGCGCTGTCCAACCGAGACGGGTAACTCGTCGTCGTTCATTGCCTCGCCTTTCCTCGCCCACGCGCCTTTCTACGCGACGCGGGACAGGCCCGCGCGCGAATGGGAATTCGCTTCGACTTGGCGACCGTCGCGAAAAGCGTAACATCGGCAAGACGGCGCTTCAACGTCGGCGGCTCGCACGCGCCGGTTTCGGCGCTTCTTCGGTCCATTGGCCCGGCGGAGAGGCGGAAGATTGTGTGGGGCGCCGGCTTGTTTCTCGTCTACGAAAATGGCGCGCGGCGGACGCAAATTGCCTGCGTCATCCTTCGCCGCTAAGCTGACCGCGGAGTGGCGAAAACGCCGAGGGTAAAGGAAAGCCTCTCTTCGATGTCCGACCACGGCTTTGAAGGCGATCAAGCCCAGGCCCTGGCGACTCGCCTCTTTACGGCGGGGCTCGCGACGGCGGAGCTGATGACGACCTATCTTGGAGCGAAGCTCGGCCTCTATAACGCCCTCGCTCGCTCCGGACCGCTGACGGCCGGAGCGCTCGCGAAGGAGGCGGGCATCGCGCCTCGCTATGCGTGCGAATGGCTAGAGCAGCAGGCGGCGTCGGGCGTCTTGGAGGTCGACGACCCCGCAAAGGCGGCGGAGGTCCGCCTCTATCTTCTGCCGGAAGGCCACCGCGAGGCGCTGACTGATCGAGAAAGTCGATACTGGATTACGCCGATGGCGATGTTTGCGATCGGCAGCATCGCCCGCGCGGTGCCGGACCTCCTTGAGGCCTATCGCAATGGCGGCGGCATTGATCCGGCGGCCTATGGCGGCGATTACCGCTTCGACCTTTCTTCCTTCAACTGCGGTGTGTTCCGCGATCTCCTGCCTCGCTGGATTCTTACCCTCTTGCCCGATCTGCACGCCGCCTGGACCGAGGGCGGACTCATCGCGGATGTCGGCTGCGGCCTTGGCTGGTCGAGCATCTGTCTTGCGAAGTCCTATCCCCGACTCACGATCGAGGGATTCGATATCGACGAAGGCGCCGTCGCGCTCGCCCGCGCCAATGCCATGGAGTCAGGCGTAGGCGAGCGCGTCACGTTCGCGACGCGGGACGCTGGAACGCTTCGCGCCGAGGGGGTCTATCAGACGATCTGCATTTTCGACGCCCTGCACGACATGCCGCGCCCGGTGGAAGCGCTCGCCGCTTGCCGTAGAGCGCTCAAGCCGGGCGGGTGCGTTTTGCTGATGGAGCCGAATGCCGGAGAGACGTTCCGTACGCCCGCCGAAGAGGGCGAGCGCTTCCTCTATGCGATCAGCCTCTTGCACTGCCTTCCCCTTGGACTGTCCGAAGAGCATTCAGCAGCGACCGGCACCGTTATGCGCCCCTCCACCCTGCGTGCCTACGCGGAGAAGGCGGGATTTTCGCGGGTAACAGTGCATGCCGTCGACCACCGGCTCTACCGCCTCTACCGCCTCTTTCGCTGACGCGCATGGGCAGAGCTCCGATCGCCATCGTTGGAGGAGCAGGCGCGGTTGGCCGCGCGTTGACGGGCCAATTGGAAGAGCTCGCGCTGGCGCCGTTGCGCATTGGCATGCGACAGCAAAATTCCGCGGCGCAAGGACGCGGCGAGATCGTTCTCTTCGACATCGACGACGACAAATCGCTCGCCCGTTTTTGCTATGGCGCGGCGGTCGTCGTCAATTGCGCCGGGCCGGCCTCGCGCATCCTCGATAAGATTGCGAAGGCCGCGCTCGAAACGGGAGCCGCCTATGTCGATCCGGGCGGCGACGACGGGCTTCTTCGCATGATCGGCGAGCGTGGCGAAGGTCGGGCGGTGATCGGTGCCGGCATGATGCCGGGTTTGACGGGACTGCTGCCACGCTGGCTTGCCGGACGTGCATTCGACCGCGTTCGGCGCATGACGGCCTATGTGGCCACCCGTGATTTCTTCACGCCCGCGGCGGCGACGGATTTCCTGGCGAGCCTTGGCGGCGCCTATGGCAGCGCCATGGCGGCCTGGAGGAACGGCGCTCCGGCGGCCGCGGCGCTGAAGCCCCTGATCGGCATTGAGCTGCCGTTTTTTCCCGGCCGCGTTAACGCCTTTCCCTATATGACGCGGGAGGCGGAAAGGCTGGCCGCCGCGCTTGGTCTCGCCGAGGCGTCTTGGTACATGATGTTCGAGGGTGGGCAGATGTGGAAGGCGTTGCGTGAGGCGGCGCCAGCCGAGAGAATTCATGAAAGCCGGGCCGCCGAGGCGCTAGCCCGAGCGGCGCGGATGGACCTCTTCGGCCAGAAGCCGCGTCAAGCCTTTGTAGTCGAGATGGAGGGGGAGGCAAACGGTGGGCCGGCGGCGCGTACGCTTCTCGCCCGCTCGGACAGCACCTACGAATTGAGCGCGGCGATAGCGGCGCAAGCGGTGCGCGCCCTTCTTTGCGGCAAGATCGGTCCGGGCGCCCGTTTCGCCGCTGACATCCTCGACCCTTCCATAGCGCTCGCCTATGCAAGAAATATAGGCGCGCTTACCGCGCTCGACATCCTTGAAAGCGGCGCCAAGACGGCCGGCGAGATCGAACAGGACTGGGTCTGAAACCGTTCATCGCGCGCCCGAGCCGGCGAGCAGGCTCACGAGCGCCCGCCGGTCGATCTTGCCGATGCCGGTCTCCGGCAGGGCGGCGACGATGTGCAATTGATCGGGCATCTTGTAGGGGGCTAGTCCGCGATCGTCGAGATATTTCCTGATGTCGGCGAGGGTGACCTGGTCCTTTTCCGGCATGACGAATACGCAGGTGCGCTCGCCCATCACCGGATCCGGCGCGCCGACGACCGCCACGCGACGGATCGCGGGATGGGCGAGCAGATTGGTCTCGAGCTCCTCGACCGAAATCTTCTCTCCGCCACGATTGATGACGTTCTTGATGCGGCCCTCGACGACGAGATCGCCCTGCGACGTGACGCGCGCGAGATCGCCAGTGCGCAGGAAGCCGTCAGACGTAAAGGCAAGGCGGTTGTGCTCTTGCCCGGCGCGATAGTAGCCTCGAAGCAAGGTCGGTCCGCGCGCCAGGAGTTGGCCGACCGCGCCCGGAGCGACCGGGGCCTCGTTCTCGTCGACAATGCGGATCTCGTCGTCGGGAGAGAGCGGGCGTCCCTGCGTATGGACGACGATGTTGCGCGGATCGTCGAGGCGGGTGAAGCAGAGAAGGCCCTCCGCCATGCCGAACCAATGGGTCAATCGCGCGCCGAGAACATCGAAGACCCGTTCGCCGACGTTGGGATCGAGGATGGCGCCGCCGAGTTCCAGAACAAGGGAGGGAAAGCGGGCGCCGAACATCTCGGCCGCCTCCAGCCAGAGCATCACGAGAGGCGTGATGAGCGTCGTCAGCGTGACGCCTTCGCTCTCGATGACCGGGAAGACGTCGGCTGAGCTGGGGCTTGAGGCGAGCACCACGCGCCCGCCGGCCTTGAGCGTGCCGAGGAGGCCCGGACAGCCGAGGGCAGCGTTGTGGGCGACGGGAAGAGCGGCGAGATAGACCGTCTCTTCTCCCGCCTTGATCGCTTCGGCCGTGGCTCGGATCTGAAAGGCGTAATCGTCGTGGGTGCGCGGGATGAGCTTTGGCAGACCGACAGTGCCGCCCGATAGAAGCAGGAAGGCGGGATCCGAGGGATGCGGCCCGGGAAGTGGGGTCGGCTCCGCGTCGACCGTATCGAGCGCCAGGAAGGGGCCAGGCGCGCCAGAGACCAGAATATGACGGAGCGAAGGCGCGCCCCGACGCACCTCCTCGGCGAGTGGCAGATAGTCGAAGCCCTGATACCGGGCGGGAATGACATAGGCGACCGGCTCGGCATATTCGCAGAGATGCGCGATCTCGCTTTTGCGTTGCGAGGGAAGGGCAAAGACCGGCAGAGCGCCAATGCGGAAGAGGGCGATCGCCAGCGTGACGAAATCGGGGACGTTCGGCAGTTGCACGAGGACGCGCTCGCCCCGGCGAACGCCGAGACCGACCAGCCCCGCCGCCAGCCTATCGGCGCGCCTGTCGAGCGCGCGGTAGCTGAGGCGCTGCTCTCCAGCAACGAGGGCGATCCGCTCGCCGTCCATCTCCGCCCAGGGGCGCAGAAGATCACCGAGCCTCTCACCCCGCCAATAGCCGCGCTGGCGGTAACGATCGGCGAACGCCGGCGGCCAGGGCGCGAAACCAGGGTCGACGAGGGGCGCAATTTCGACTTCCGTGTCCTTCATGCCCGCAACGACCTCCTTCGCGCTGCCGGCGGACGGGCGCCCATCCCGTCGCATAGCGGCTATTGTAAAGCCTGGCGTATCCATGCGCCCGCGGACCGGCTGGAACGGGCCAGCCCAAGCTTGACGCAGATGTGCATTCACCGTTCTTTGTTACGATAGATCGCGCAGAAAGCGACTTCAAGTCGAGTGAGGGGCGGTGCAATGCCGGTCGCAGAGGCTGTCGTCGATATCCTTCCCGAGCCGGCGCCGTTTATTCATGGAAGGCCGGTCATAGATTCGGGCGGGGACGAATTCGCGCATATTTATGCGGCGACGGGAAAGGCGACGCGGATCGTCCGGCTCGCCGGGCCAAAAGAGGTGGACGAGGCGGTTGCCAGCGCGCGCGAGGCGTTGGCGGTGTGGCGCGCCGTGCCGGTCGACAAGCGACGAGAGCGGCTCCTTGCTTTTGCGGCCGCGATCCGCCGCCACAGCGAGTCTCTCGCCGTCATCCAAACCGTCGAGAGCGGAGTGCCGATCCGGTTCGCGAAAACCTTTCCCGCTCTGGCGGCCGACCACATCGAGTACAACGCTGGTTTTGCCGATAAGATAGCTGGCGAGACCGTGCCGACTTGGCCGCGACCCGCGTTCGACTACACGATCAGCGAGCCCTTTGGCGTCGTTGCGATGGTGGTGAGTTGGAACGCTGCTTTGCCGGCGCTTGGCCAGCTTCTCGGGGCGGCCCTCGCCGCCGGCAACACAATCGTACTGAAACCATCCGAGTTCGCCCCGTTCACCGCCATCCGGTTCGGAGAACTCGCGCTTCAGGCAGGACTGCCCGAGGGGGCGGTCAACGTCGTCCCCGCCGCCGCGGAAGCGAGCGCCGCGCTCGCAGGTCATCCCGGCGTTAACAAGCTGCATTTCACCGGCAGCCCGGCGACGGCGCGTCGGATCCTGCGCCAGACGATGGCTCATCTCGTTCCCGCGACGTTGGAGCTTGGCGGCAAGTCGGCCCTTATCGTCTTCGAGGACGCCGATGTTGGCGCGGCGGCCCAGCACGCCCTGAGCGGGGCGGTAGTGTTGAGCGGGCAGGGTTGCGCCAATGCGACAAGAGTGATCGTGCACGCGAAGCTTCGAGACCAGCTTCTCCGCCTCGTCAAAGGATTTGCGCGTCGTGTCGTCGTTGGCGATCCGCTTGACGCGAATACCACGATGGGGCCGGTGGTGAGCCAGCCGGCTCTCGAACGCATCCTTCGGCTCGTTGGGGAGGCGGAACGGACCGGCGCGGGACGGCTTCTGTGCGGCGGCCGCCGCCTCGGCGACGATCTCGCGGCTGGCTACTTCATCGGCCCGACATTGTTTGCCGATGTCGATAACAGGAGCGCGCTCGCGCAGCAGGAGATTTTCGGCCCGGTCGTCTCTTTCATGACCTTCGAGAGCGAGAAGGAGGCTGTCAGGCTCGCCAACGACAGCCGCTACGGACTGGCGGGCTATGTCTTCACAAACGATCTGAAGCGCGCGCATCGCATCGCCTCCGTCCTCGAAGTCGGCAATGTTTGGGTGAACGGCCTTGACGCCACCGCTCCTTCGGCGCCCTTCGGCGGCGTGAAAGAGAGCGGCTACGGACGTTTGGGCGGCAGGGCCGGGATTCGAGAGTTCATTCGACCCAAAAACGTCTGGATAGCCATGGATTGAGCCGGCGCCGGCAGGAAGCCGCGGCGCCGGTCTGCGACGAGGTCGCGGTTCGCGGCGCGTTGCGCCCGGAATTCCCCTTTAACGTTGCCGGAGCCGTTCAAGTATTGATCGACGAGAGGGGGTGTATTAAGCTTCCTTCTCCTGTCGTGAGCGGACAAAATGGGCGGTCAACAGGAAGAGGTCATCGCAAATTTGACCTGTGCGCCGTCCGCCGCCGGCCTCACGATCGACTTCCTGCGCCGGCAAGTGGCCCTTCTTATTGGCAGAAAGCCCGAAGATATCGACGATGACGACGATCTGACCGCGCACGGCCTCGATTCCATCGGCGTAATGCGCATGGCCAACGTGCTGCGGCTTGCCGGCGCCGCGCTCAACTTCGATGATCTCATCGGCGAGCGCAGCCTGGCTGAATGGTGGCGGCGTGTGCGCCTTCGGCTCGAAGCGGAGGGTAACGCGGCGGCCCCGGAAGACGAGGTCGATAAGGGCGCGCCTTTCGCGATGGCGCCGATGCAGCACGCCTATTGGGTGGGTCGCTCCGTCGGACAAGTGCTCGCCACCGGCTGCCACTACTATTTCGAATTTGACGGCAGCTTCGTCGATCCCGCGCGTCTCGAGGCGGCGGCGCGGCGGATCGCCGGCCGGCATGGCATGTTGAGAGCGCGCTTTCTTGATGACGGACGACAGGAGATCATGCCGGAGAGCGCATGGCGCGGCCTCGCCGTTCACGACCTGGTCAAGCTTGACGAAAAGGAGCGGGAACGGTCGCTCGCCGCGATCCGCGAGCGCGAGACGCATCGTCGCCTGGCGGTCGAGGAAGGGCGTCCTTTTGACGTTCAGCTTTCGCTTCTCGGCAAAGGTCGCACCCGGCTGCATCTCAACGTCGACATGCTCGCCTGCGACGCACTGAGCTTTCGCCTGGTAATTGACGAGATGGCGCGCCTCTACGGCGATCCGGAATCCGCGCTTCCGCCAATCGGCTACAGCTATCCGCGATATCTCGCCCGCAAGACAGCGCTCGGGAGCGCGGATCGCGCGCGGGCGAAAGCCTATTGGCAGGGGCGGCTCGACGAACTCAGCGGCGCGCCGCAGCTTCCGCTTGCCACGAAGCCGGCCTTGATCGCATACCCGCGGACGGTGCGACGTGAGCACCGTATTTCCGCGCAAGCCTGGCGAGTGCTCTCGGAGCGGGCGCGAAACAGCGGCGTGACGCTGCCGATGGCCCTCCTCGCGGCCTATGCGGAGGTGCTCGGCGCCTGGAGCGCCGATCCCTCCTTTGTCATCAACGTGCCGCTTTTCGACCGCGCCGCCTTGAGTCCGGAGGTCGACCGGCTCGTCGGCGATTTCACGAGCTCCGTGCTTCTTGCGGTCGACATGTCGGAAGAAGTGGGGTTCTTGGAGCGCGTGCGTCGGCTGCAATCGCGCTTTCGCGCCGACGCCGCTCATGCCGCCTATCCGGGCGTAGCGGTGCTGCGCGATCTCGCACGTGCGCGCGCGCAAGGGACGGGCGACGCGGCCTCAGTCGTCTTCACGAGCGCCGTCGGCATGGGCGATCTTTTCGGTTCTGAATCGCCCCGCAGGTTCGGTCGGCTCGCCTTCATGATCTCGCAAACCTCGCAGGTCTGGCTCGACTGCCAAGTGACCGAACTCGAAGGCGGTCTTCTCCTCAATTGGGATGCGATCGCTGATCTATGGCCCGAAGGCGTGCTGGATCAGATGTTTTCTTCCTTCACCGGCTTGGTTGATGCGCTTGCCGGCGAGTTTTCGGACTGGCGGGCGGTCGTACCGCTGCTTACGCCGCCGGGGCAACTCGAGCGGCGCGCGGCGATCAACGGCGTGAGGCGCGCACGCAAGCGGATGCTGCTGCACGAAGGCTTCTTCCGTTGGGCGGAGGAGGGGCCTTCCCGTCTCGCGCTCGCCTGGGGCGAGAACGGGCAGATGAGCTATGGCGCGCTTGCGGAACGGGTGCGCCGGCTCGCGGGCGTTCTCGGGCGGCGTGGGATCGGGCCGGGAGATCGCGTCGCGGTCACGCTGCCGAAGGGGCCGGCGCAGATCGTGGCGGTCCTGGCTGTCCTGTCGCTCGGGGCGGCCTATGTGCCGATCGGCGTCGACCATCCGCCCGCGCGGCGGGTAAGGCTTTATCGCAGCGCGGGAATTCGCGTCGTCATCGCAGGTGCCCCGGCGGTTTCGGAACTGCCCGAAGAGTTCGACGTGGTGAGCCCGGAGGAGGCCGATAACATGGAGGGGGCGGAGGCGATCGCGCGCTCTTCGATCGGCTCGCCAGGCCTTGCTAGCCAGCGGATTGATCCTCTGTCCGTCGACCCTTCGTCGATCGCCTATGTTATCTTCACCTCCGGCTCGACCGGGCAGCCCAAGGCGGTGATGGTGCCGCACGCGGCGGCGATGAACACGATCGAGGACGTGCTCGCGCGCGCCGAGATCACCGCCGAAGATCGCGTCCTGTCGGTCTCGTCGCTTGATTTCGATTGGTCGGTCGCTGACATTTTCGAGTTGCTGACGGTCGGTGGGGCCGTCGTCCTCTGCCTGGAGGATGAGCGGCGCGACCCGTCGCGCTTCGCGGCGCTCGTGCGGCGCTTCGGAGTGACGCTGTGGCAGTCCGTGCCGACGCTCTTCGACATGCTCCTGACCGTCGCCGCGTCGGAGGATCTTTCGCCAAGCCTGCGGCTCGTGATGCTCGGCGGCGATTGGATCGGCCTCGACCTCTACGGCCGGCTTCAGGAGAAGGCGCCAGGCTGCCGTCTTGTCGGGCTTGGCGGCATCACCGAAACGGCGATCCACATCACTTGGCAGGAAGTGACGGGCGCTTTCGCGGGTTGGCGCTCCGTGCCTTACGGACTGCCTCTGGCAAACGTCAAATGCCGGGTGGTCGACGCGAGAGGACGCGATTGTCCAGACTGGACGCCGGGTGAACTCTGGGTTGGCGGCGGCGGCGTCAGCGCTGGCTATCTCGGCGACCCGGAACTGACGGCGCGGCGGTTCGTGGAGCATGCCGGGGAGAGGTGGTACCGGAGCGGCGATCTCGCGCGCTTCCGTCCCGACGGACGGCTCGAATTCCTTGGCAGGGCCGACTCGCAGGTTAAGGTCGGCGGCCACCGGATCGAGCTTGGCGAGGTGACGGCGGCGCTGGAGCGCGACCCCCGAGTCAAGCGCGCCTTCGTGACTATGACAGAGCCGCCGGCCGTTCGCCTCGTCGCGGCGGTCGCAGCCGACGCCGGAGTGCTCGACGAGGCGCCTTCGGAGAGTTTGACAAAAGCGCTGTGCCGCGAGCTGCCGGGCTATATGATCCCGACGACAATCCTCGTTCTCGACGAGATGCCGCTCACCGCCAACGGCAAAATTGACGCCGGGGCGCTCCGCCTGCGGCTCGCCGGGGTCGCGGGAGGACGGGAGCGCGTCGGCGCTCCGCCGCTTGGCGTGGTCGAGGAGCGGCTCGCCGCGATCTGGAGAGAGCTTCTCGGCGGGGCCGTGATCACACGCGAAGATAGCTTCTTCGCGCTCGGCGGCGACAGTCTGTTGGCGACGCGGATGGTCGGGCTCTTGCGCGAGGCGGGTCTGCGCGGCTTCGAGGTGCGCCGGCTTTTCGCCGCGCCGAGGCTCGCCGATGTCGCCGCGACGCTCGCGGCGGGGCCCGCGGACTCGCAGCGCCTGAAGGCGGACGCCGGCAGCGCCGACGCGCCTTTTCCGCTCACAGAGATGCAGCGCGCGTATTGGCTCGGCCGGCGCGCCGATTTCGCGTTGGGCGGCGTCGGCTCCTACTGGTATTGGGAGTTTGACGGCGACGGCGTCGACCTCGCAAGATTGGAGGCGGGCATTAACCGGCTGATCGCCCGCCACCCGATGCTGCGGGCGGTCGTCGACGAGGACGGGCGCCAGCGAGTTCTGCCAGACGCGCCGCGGTTCGCGCTGCCGGTGGTGGAGGCGCAGGGCGAGGAGAAGAACGCGCTGGGGGAATTCCGGAACGCTATGGCGCACCGCCTAATCGACCCCTCGCGGTGGCCGCTCTTCGACATCCGCGCCTGTCGTTACGGCGAGGGACGCGTGCGTCTCGGCTTCGGCTTCGATTATATCGTCGTGGACGCGCTTAGCATCATGATCGTGTTCGCCGAGCTCGCACGCCTCTATCTCGATCTGGAGGCGGACCTGCCGAAGATTGCGATCGGCTTCCGCGATTATGTGACCGGGCTTGGCGAGGATGCCTCGGAACGCGAGGCGGCGGAGGCCTTCTGGCGGCGCCGGATACGCGACCTACCCGCGGCGCCGCTCCTGCCGCTCAGATGTCCCCCTGAAATGATCGATCAGCCGCGCTTCGAGCGGATTTCGTTCGGCCTGCCCGAGAAAGCATGGCGGACGCTAAAGCGACGGGCGCGGGAGCACGATCTCACTGCGACGGTGGTGCTCGGGACCGCCTTTGCCGAGACGCTTGCGCTGTGGAGCGGTCAGAGCGAGCTGACGCTGAACCTGACGCTATTCGACCGGCGGCGCGTCCACCCCGATATAGGCAAGGTCGTTGGGGAATTCACGTCGCTCCTTCTCGCTTCGCACAAAGAATGCGCTGGACAGGCGTTCGTCGGAGCGGCGCGCGCTTTTCAGGCGGAGATCGCCGCCGGCATCGACCACCGCGCAAAATCCGGCTTGTCCGTGATGCGAGATCTCGCCCGGCAGGCGGGGCGCGCGACGAAGGCGATGCCGATCGTATTCACCAGCATGCTCGGCGTCGCCGACGATCTCCTGCGTCTGTCCACCCCCTTCGGCGAATATGCCGGCGGATTGTCGCAAACGCCGCAGGTCTGGCTCGACAACCAGGCGATCGAGCATGAAGGCAAGCTTCTAATCAACTGGGACTACATATCGGCTTTGTTCCCGCCCGGCATGATCGAGGCGATGTTTTCCGCTTATCGTACTCTCCTCGAAGACCTCTCGGCGGCGGCAAGCGACTGGTCGGAGCCGATCGGCGCGCAATTGCCTCGAATCCAGGTCGCCGCGCGGCGAGCGGCCAACCGCACGGAGGCGGCCTTCGCCGAGGGATTGCTCCACGAACGCTTTTTTGCAGATGCCGTCGCCAGGCCGGACCCGGTGGCGCTGCTTTGGGGCGAAGGCGCCACGATGAGTTACGGCGCGCTCGCGCAACGGGCGCTGCGCGTCGCAGCTTGGTTGGTCCACAAGGGGGTGCGGCCGGGCGACACCGTGGCGCTCCGCCTCCCACGCGGGCCTGACGAGATCGTCGGGGTCCTCGGCGTGCTCGCCGCGGGCGGCGTTTATTTGCCGCTCGCCGCCGACCAGCCGCCGGCGCGGCTCGAACGTATGCTCGCTGCGGCCGGCGCGCGCCTCGTTCTCGATGATCTCGCGTGTTCCGCGGCGACCCCGCCTCTTCGCGCGCCCGTCGTCGTCGAGGTCGACAGCCCGGCCTATATCATCTTCACCTCGGGCTCGACCGGCGAGCCGAAGGGCGTCGTTATCAGCCACCGAGCCGCTCGCAACACGATCGACGATGTGAACCGTCGCTTCGGAATCGGCGCCGGCGACCGGGGGCTCGCTGTCTCTAGGCTCGATTTTGACCTTTCCGTTTATGATATTTTCGGGCTCCTTTCGGCGGGCGGCTCGCTCGTTCTTCTTCAGGAGGGAGAGGCGCGCGAGGCGCGGCGCTGGGCGGAGCTCGCCGGAGGCCTGGGCGTCAGCCTCTGGAACTCCGCGCCGGCGCTTCTCGAAATGCTGCTGGCGGCCGCTTCCGGCGACGCGATTTTGCATCGGCTTCGACTTGCTCTGGTCTCGGGCGACTGGATCGCGCTCGATCTCGGCAAGCGGCTCGCCCGGCTGGCGCCGCAGTGCCGTCTCGTCGGACTCGGCGGAGCCACGGAGGCGGCGATTTGGTCGAACTTCTTTGAGATTGGCGAAGTGGCGGAGGATTGGCGCTCGATCCCTTACGGCTGGCCGCTCGCCAATCAGAAATTTCGTGTCACGAACGAAGCGGGAGGCGATTGTCCGGACTGGGTCCAAGGCGAATTGTGGATCGGCGGCGCGGGGCTCGCGCTCGGATACCGCGGCGATCTGCAAGCGACCCGCGAGAAGTTCATCGTCGCGGATGGCGAGCCTTGGTACCGGACGGGCGATCTCGGCCGCTACCGGCCGGACGGGACGCTGGAAATTCTCGGCCGTATGGATGGCCAGGCGAAGATCGCCGGAATGCGGATCGGATATGGCGAAATCGAGGCGGCGCTCGAGAGTCATGTCAGCGTTCAGAAGGCGGTCGTGACCGCCATCGACGGGCGGGCTATCGTGGCGGGCGTCGTGCCGCGAGCTGGCGCCGCGCCGGAGACGGTGGCGGCGCTGAAGGCCTTCCTCGTTGAGCGGCTGCCCGCCCATATGATCCCGCGTCAGATCGTCATCCTCTCCGAGGCGCCGCTAACCCGAAACGGAAAGGTCGATCGCACGGCCGTCGCTCGCCTTGCCGCGGCGCTGCCGGTAGAAGAGGCGCGGGAGCCGCCGCGGGGCGCTGCGGAAGAGGCGATCGCAGCGCTTTGGGCTGAACTCCTGAAGCGACCGCGGATCAGTCGCGACGAGAGCTTCTTTGCGATCGGCGGCGACAGTCTGCTCGCCACTCGGTTCGTGGAGGCGGCGCAAAGGCGGCTCCGCTTCGACTGTTCGCTCCGCCAGATGCTTGAGGCGCCGACGGTGCGCGAGCTTGCGAGGCTTTTCGCCGACTGCTCCCAGCAGAGCGGGATCCCCATGGAGGAGGGGGCGTTATGAGGTTGCCGGACCGGCTCGGCGAGATATCGGAGGCCGCGCGGCTTGTCGCCGAACTGGAGGGGCTCGATGTCGAGCTCTGGGAAGAAGGCGAGATGCTCCGCTTCCGCGCGCCCAAGGGCGTGATGACGGAGGCGCGCCACACCGGGCTGCGGATGCTGAAACCGGAAATCCTCGAGCATCTTCGCACGCAACTCGGCGCGACGATGACGGCGCATCCGGAGGCGCGTTTCGAGCCGTTTCCGCTGACACAGGTACAGGAGGCCTACCTCCTTGGCCGCGGCGGCGCCTTTCCCTATGGCGGCGTTGGCTGCCACGCCTATGGCGAGATCGTCATGGACACGATCGATATGCATCGGCTGCAACACGCCTGGGACCGGATCGTCGCACGCCATGACATGCTGCGCGCGGTGATCGAGGCCGATGGTTTCCAGCATGTTTTGCCGGAGCCGCCCGCCTACGAAATCGCTGTCGCTGATGTCGTCGCCGCGCAGCCCGCGGAGGCCGCGGCGCATATTGAATCGACGCGGCGGGCTCTCGACCACCGCGTCTACCAGCCGGGCGACTGGCCTCTCTTCGACATCAAGGTGACGCGGGCGCCGGACCGGGCCGTCCTGCATTTTTCGATCGACTTCCTGATCGCGGACTACGTCAGCATCACGCTTCTGCTCAGCGAGTTGGGCGCCCTCTACGCGACGCCGGACGCGGCGCTGCCGCCGCTCTCCGTTACCTTCCGCGACTATCAACTTGCCGAGAAGCAGATGCTCGCCAAAAGCCGCCGCGAGCGCGACCGGCAATATTGGTGGCAGCGCATCGGCGATCTGCCGCCTGCCCCCGAACTGCCGCTCAAGGAGCGCGGCGGGGAGGCGCAGAGTGTGGAGAATTGCGCGGACAGGAAGCCGCGCTTCCGCCGCCATGCGACGATGCTCCCGCAAACGGAATGGGAACGGTTGAAGGCGGCGGCCGCCGCCTATGGCCTCACCAGCTCCGCGGCGTTGCTCGCCGCTTATGCGGAGGTCATCGCGCGCTGGAGCGGCCAGCCGCGCTTCACCCTCAACGTTACGCTCCTGCAGCGTTTTCCGCTGCATCCGGAAGTAGACAGGATCGTTGGCGATTTCACCTCGATCAATCTTCTCGCCATAGAGCCTGAGCCGAACAGTACGTTCGCTGCGCGGGCGAAGGCGGTGCAGGCGCGGCTCTTCGAGGATCTCGACCATCGCCTGTATACCGGCATCGACATAATGCGCGAGATCGCGCGTCGACGCGGCACCGAGGGCGCGCTGATGCCCGTCATTTTCACGAGCGCTGTAGGCCTCGCCAACTCTTCGGGCCTCGCGGCCGGTTTCGGCGAGATAGCCTATGGCATCAGCCAGACGCCGCAGGCCTGGATCGACTGCCAGGCGATGGAGCGCGACGGCTGTCTGCGGATTACCTGGGACGTACGCCTCGGCGTTTTTCCCGAGGGTGTGGTGGAAGCGATGTTCGCCGCCTTTGGGATGCTGGTGCGCGATCTCGGCGGCCCTGGCGCCGCCTGGGACGCCGCGGCGCCGGTCGCGTTGCCGCCGGACCAAGCCAGACAACGCGCGAGCGTCAACAATACCGCGGCGCCACAGCGCGATACCCTCCTCCATCAGGGATTCCTGAGGCAGGCGAATGCTTTTCCGCACAGGCCGGCGATCATCAGCGACAAAGGCGCGCTCGCCTACGACGCGCTGCTTTCCCGCGCCGAGGCGCTGGCGGCGCGTCTCGCTGCCGTCGACGAAGGCCGCGACCGGATTGCGGCCATCGTCATGGAGACGGGGCCGGAACAGGCGGTCGCAGCGCTCGGCGCGCTCGTCTCCGGTTGGGCCTATCTGCCCGTGGATCTTCGCTCCCCCGCCAATCGGCGGCGCCGCATGCTGGAGGATGCCGGAGCGCGGGTGGCGCTGATGACGCGGGGAAGCGTCGCCGAGGGGTTGCCGGAAGGTCTTGTGCGTCTCGATATCGACCTTGCCTCTCCCCTCGCGCCAGAGCCGAGCGCTTCGAGAGACGGGCATCCCGGGGGGCTCGGGGTGGTTTCGGCGGGGCCGGACGGTCTCGCCTATGTCATCTTCACCTCCGGCTCGACCGGAGCGCCGAATGGCGTGATGATCACGCATCGCGCCGCCGCCAACACGGTTGAGGACATCAACGAACGCTTTCGCGTGGGGCCAGCGGACCGCATCCTCGGGCTTTCGACCCTCGCCTTCGACCTTTCCGTCTACGACATTTTTGGTGCGCTCGCGGCCGGCGCGACGCTCGTCCTGCCCGAACACCGCCGCCGCGACGACCCGTCGCATTGGGCGGAGTTGATGCAAGCGCACGCCGTCACAGTGTGGAACTCGGTGCCGGCGAAAATGGAGATGTTGCTCGACCATTTTGATCTTGGGGGCAACGCGCCGGTCGCGCCGCCGCGGCTGGTTCTAATGAGCGGCGATACTGTCAGCCCAGCGCTCGTGACGCGCCTGCGGGCGCGCTGGCCCGATGCTGTGCTGGTCAGCCTCGGCGGCGCCACGGAAGCTTCGATCTGGTCGATCTCCCACCTGATAGAGAAAATTGACCGGGTGCGTATCCCCTATGGTAGTCCGCTTCGCAACCAAAGCGTCGATGTGCGCGACTGGGCGATGCGCCCGCGCCCCGACTGGGTGATTGGCGATCTCTATATTGGCGGCGCCGGGCTCGCAGCGGGCTACATCGGTAAGGAAGCGCTGACGGCCGAACGCTTTGTCGCAGACCCGCAAACTGGCGAACGGCTCTATCGCACCGGCGATCTTGGCCGCTACCGGCCGGACGGGGAGATCGACTTCCTCGGCCGGAACGACTCGCAGATCAAGCTACGGGGCCACCGCATCGAGCTCGGCGAGATCGAGACGGTGCTGAGGGAGCACCCGGCAGTCGCCAACGCCGCTGTCCTCCTTTCGGGCGAAGGGACGGAGGGACGTAGCCTCGCCGCCTTTGTCGAGCCGCATTCGCGTAAGTGCGAAGCGGGGGAGGCCGACCGGATCTGCTTGGCGCTCGCCGTGACCGCGCAGAAGGCCGCGGAGATATTGCGCGCCGGAGCCGATTGCGAACGCGTCGTGCGTTTTGCGGCAGAGCTCGACCGCACGGCGCTTCTGGCGATGCTTGTGGCGTTGAAGAGCTCCGGGCTTTTTTCCGACGCCACAGCCCGCCATCCGCTTGCGGATATCTTGGAACAGGCGCGGGTCTTGCCGCGTCACCACCGACTTGTGCGGCGCTGGCTCGGAGCGCTGCTGGAGAACGGGCTGGTGAAGCGAGACGCCGACGACGCTTATCGCGCGGCGGCGCTAGTCGACGAGACGGCGCTATCGGAGGCGTGGCGGCGTACGCGGGAGATCCAGCCGCTGGGCGACGACCGTGCCGAGCTTATGGATTACTTCCGGCTCGCCGCGCGGCGGTTGCCGGAGCTTCTTCGCGGCGAGATCGATCCTGTCCGGCTTCTCTTCCCCGAAGGGAAGGTCGATATCCACGAAGTCGCCTATAATGACAATTTCCTCAGCCGCTATCTTAATCGGCTGGTCAGCGCGACGATCGTCGGCATCGCTCGCTCGCGTGGGACCGGTCGACTCGATGTGCTCGAGATCGGCGCCGGCGTCGGCGGGACGAGCGTCGAAGTCATCCCGGCGCTTCAGGGGCTTGACGCGAACTACCTCTTCACGGACGTCAGCCAGTTCTTCCTCAATAACGCTGCGGAGCGGTTCGAGGCCTATCCGTGGGTGCGCACCGGGCTCTATGACCTCAACCGGGACTATCGCGCGCAGGGGCTCTCGGCGAACAGCTTTGACGTCGTGCTCTGCGCCAACGTTCTGCATTACGCCATCGACGCGCGCCAGACGCTCCAGCGCATCTGCGAACTCCTTAAGCCTGGCGGCTTCCTGGTCTTCATCGAGCTCGTGCGCGACAATTATCAAATTCTGACCTCGATGGAGTTCCTCTTCGACGAGACGGTTACCGAGTTCGCGGATGTGCGAAAAGGGCGCGACGCGACCTTCATAGGGCTTTCCGAATGGCACAAGCTTATCGCCGAGGCAGGGGGAGAGGCGGCGTTCTCGCTGCCGCGGGCCGACGATATCCTGGCGAAAGTCGGCTTCCATGTTTTTTGCGCCCGCTTTAAGGGCGGACGCGAACGGGTCTCGGTCGCCGATCTTGCTCGACATCTCGGAGAAAGCCTGCCTGCCTACATGGCGCCTTCCGAGATCGAGGTGATCGACCGGCTGCCGCTCACTGAAAATGGCAAGATCGACCGCAAGGCGCTGGCCGCGATGCTGATAGGGCGCGCAACACGGCCGCCGGCCGCTACCGGCCAGGCGCCGGCGAGCGATCTGGAGCGCCGGCTCGCCGAGACCTGGGCGAAAGTCTTGAAGCTTCCACGCGTCGCCCGCGACCAGAATTTTTTCGCGCTCGGCGGCGATTCCCTCCTTGCCGCCCAGCTTGTCGCGCGTATGCGCGAGAGCATTCCGGAAGCAAACGCGCTTCTCTTCGACGCGGTCCTGCGGATGATGCTCGACGGGCCGACGATCGCTGAGGTCGCGGCCGCGATACCTCCGCGCGATCAGCCGTCAGGCGGCGAAGAGACGAAGGTCGGCTCGCCGTTCGTCTGGCTTTCCCCTCCCGCGCAACAGGGGAGCCCGCACGAGGCGCCCGCGACGATTCTGATCCATGACGCGACCGGATCGCTCGCCTGCTATGATCGACTTGTCGCCGCGGCCAGATCAGATGGAGCAGCCGAGGGAGGGCCGGACGGCATAAGGCGCGGCGGGATCGGCGGGCTCCTCCTGCGCGACAGCGAAAGCTATCTGAAGCTGCCGCCCGAAGTGTTGGTCGCACGCGTAGCCGCGGACTATGTGGACGCGCTGGGGTCGCACGGAGCCCATGCCGACGGGCGCCGGCGCCATCTCGTCGGCTATGAAATGGGCGGGATGTTTGCGCTCGAAATCGCGCGCATTCTCCAGGAGAGGGGCGAGGCGATCCGGCTCACCCTTGTCGATGCGACGCCCCCGCGTTTTCTGATCGAAGACGAACTTTTGGCGGAATATCTGCTCACACGGCATCTCGGCGTCGATCCGATGCGCTTGGGATTTCCCGCCGAGGCGGCGATCGCACGGGGGCTGGCTGAAATTCTGGCGGAGGCGGGAGATTGCGTGCCGGAGGGGAGCCTCAGGGCGCTCGGCGGCGACGCCGAGCTCGGCGGCCTTGCGTGGTGCTTCCGTCGCCTTGGCGAGCGGAGCCGCGAGGAGCGGGCTTCGATGCTGTCCAAAAATCTCGCTAACGCGGGGGCCGGCGCCGCGCTTCTCGAGCGCGTCCCTTCGCTGGCGGCCATTTTTATGCAGAGCCTCACGGCCGCGACCGCTCACGAAATCCAGCCCTTTGCAGGCGACATGACGTTCCTGCGGACCCGAGCCGCGCCGCCGCTCTGGCTTTCGGAGGAGCCGGAGGCTTTCTGGCGCGCGCGATGCCTCGGCCGGCTCAGTCTGGTTGAGCCCGATGTTGGAATCTTCTTCCGCCTCAGCCTCGCGGAGGCGGCCGAAACCCTCCGCCTTCTTGAAGAAAGCCGGTCAAGCGGCGCCGCCGATGGGTGAGGCGCGCGTCGGCATCATCGGGGCGTCGGGCGCCGTCGGGCGGATCGTCGCCCGCGAGCTTCACGCTCTGGGTCGAGCGACGCTTCGCCTAGGCGGGCGCGCCATGCCGGCGCTATACGAGATCGCCGCTGAATTAGGCCGCGGCGTGGAGGTAATGACAGTCGATGTTCGCGACGAACGGGCGCTCGCAGTCTATTGCCAGGGCTGCCAGCTCATCGTCAATTGCGCCGGCCCGTCCTTTCTCATTCTTGACCGGGTGGCGCGCGGCGCGCTAGCGGCCGGCGCAGACTACCTCGACCTTGGCGGCGATGAGCCGGTTCGCGATCGCCTTGTTGACCTCGATCCCGGCCCGCGGGTGGTGCTCCTGACCGCCGGCATGATGCCCGGTCTGTCGGCCATCCTGGTGCGCTGGCTGGCCGAACGATTCGACGCGCCGCAAGATCTTCTCGCCTATGTCGGCGGGCGCGATCGCATGTCGCCCGCGAGCGCGGTCGACTATGTCCTTAGCCTCCGGCAATCAAGCGACAGCGCCCTTGCTTCGTGGAGCGGGCATCGCAAGGTCGCGCGCGGCCTCGCGCCGCTGAGCGACGTGGTACTCGCTCACTTCCCGCCCTGCGTCACCGCCTATCCTTATCTGAGCGGCGAGGCGGAGCGGCTTGGCAGGAGCCTCGGCCTCGCCGAGATTCGCTGGTACAATGTCTTCGAGGGCGAGCACATGCTGAGAGCGCTCCGCCGACTGCAAGGAGCAGCGCTCAACCAGGCCGACGTCGAAGACGCCGCCGCGGATCTCGCCAAGGCGGCGGAACTCGACCTTTTCGGCTTCGCCGAACACCAGATATTCTTGTTGCGCATGAAGGGCGCGATCGGCGGCCGGATCGCGGAGCGGATGGTAAAGCTGGTCGCGACCAATGCGCGGACGTTGACGGCCCATGTCGCGGCGCTTGCAAGCCTCGCCGTTCTCGAGGGTAAGGTGGCGCCGGGCATTCATTTCGCCGGCGAGGTGTTGTCGACGGATATTGTTGAGCGGCTGCGACAGGGAAACGCGATCGCCGCGCTTGTCAGCGGGGAGTTGGAAGGCGAGCCAGAGGCTGGCCACGAGGGAGCGGGCGCGACGGATGCCGCTGAAGCCCTCGAAGAAGGGGAGCTCTGATTGGCCCGGCGCGTCGTTGTCGCTGGCACGCGCTTCGGCCGCGTCTATCTCTCCGCTTTTCGCGGCGGCAGTTTCGACTTCGAACTCGCAGGCATCCTGGCGCGCGGCAGCGAAAGGTCGCTCGCCTGCGCTCGCCACTATGGCGTGCCGCTTTTTCGCGAACCGGAGGAGTTGCCGGAGGATATCGACATTGTCTGCGTTGTGGTCGGCACGGCTGTGAACGGCGGGGACGGTTGCGAGATCGCGCAAAGACTGATGCGGCGCGGGATTTCTGTCCTGCAGGAGCATCCGCTTCACCCGGACGAGTTGGCGGCCTGCCTCAGGACCGCCAAGGAGGCGGGCGTGGCCTACAGGGTCAATGCGCACTTCGCACATCTTCGACCGGTGCGCCGCTTCGTGGCCCTCGCCGAAGCGCTGCGGGCGCGACAGCCGGTTCTATTCGTCGACGCGCTCGCAAGCATGCAGACGCTATACACGCTCCTCGACATTATCGGCCGGCTTCTCGGCGGGCTTCGGCCCTCGGCCTTCGAGGCGGCGCCGGCGCCGAGTGAGCGGCTTGTCGCGCTCGCCAAGACGCCGCAACCCTTCCGCGGCCTCCACGGCGTGATCGCGGGCGTGCCGGTGTCGCTGCGCATCCAGAACGAGATCGACCCGGCGGAGCCCGACAATTATACGCACTTCTTCCACCGCATCGCCATTGGGACCGAGGCGGGTACGCTGACGCTGATCAACACGCACGGGCCGGTCGTCTGGTCTCCGCGCGCGCATATGCCGGCTGATTCCCAGAACCGCGTATTCTACGAGGCCTCGCCCGCCGACCACCTCGACTTCCCGACGTGTACGGGGATCGGAGCGGGCGAAGCTCCAAGTTTTCGGGAGATCCTGGCGAAGACCTGGCCGGAGGGGATACGCCAAGCGCTCGAGGAATTCGGGCGGGCGGTGGATATCCGCGAAGACCCGCTCGCTGCCGGGCAATATCATTTGGCGCTCGCCAACCTTTGGAGGGATGTGACGACGCGCATCGCCCCGGTTCGGATTATGCGGGGGACGGCGCCAGACATTCTTCCCGCCGAGGCGATCGCGGCGGCGGCGGAACGGAGACCGATCAAGACATAGCCGAAGGCGGCCGAGATTCGATTGATGTGGGACGAGATTCTATAAAATATTCCCCTGGCGCTCGGATCGCGAAGGTTGCTCCACCAGAAGGCGAAGCGCTTCGGCGATACGCGCAACAGCGCCCGGTTTGCTCTCCGCCGCCGCGATCGTTGCGGCGAAATCGAAGAGCGTGGCGCTTTCGAAAAGCCGGCCCAGCGGCACGCTGATTTGAAATACCTCATCGAGGCGCGCGAGCAGCCGAGCCGCGGCGAGGGACTGGCCGCCGAGATCGAGGAAATTATCCTCAGGGGCGACGTCGTCGAGCTTTAAAACGTCGGCGCAGATCGCAGTCACGATTTTCACGATCAGGTCGTCATGGCGCCTGCGGCTGGAAAGCTGCGCCCGACAGGTCGCGGCGAAGCGCGGACCGAACGGGACGATCCGCAGGGCGTCGGCCGTCTCGGAGGGGACCAGGGGCGCAATCAGAGCGCGGAGTTCGTCAGACGACGGGGCGGGCGAGGCGGTAAGCAAGACGAAGGCAATTGCGCCGGCGAACTCGTCGTCCGATGACCCGCCGACGAGGACTACCCCCTCAATCGCGGGATGGTCGACCAGGGGCCGTTGAATGGCGGCCGCCCGAGGCGAAGGATCGGTCTTGCTCATGCAAGTTCTCCAGATAGCGCCGTTGTCGCCGCGATCACTCTTATACATCGAGCCAGCCTCGGCAAGTATTGACGAAATATCGGGCTGTTGTGAGCGACGGGGGATGGCGAGGGCGGCGAGTTCGTGCCACTTTCGGGCGGTCATGCAATATGCCTCGCCCACGGATCAGTTCTTCGAGACGGTTAACGCTTTTCAGCGAACGTCGGCGCTCAACGCCGCGGTCGAGCTTGGCCTCTTCACGGCGATCGCCAGCGGCGCCGAGCAAGCGGAGACAATCGCCGCCCGCTGCTCCGCAACCCGTCGCGGCATCCGCATCCTGTGCGATTATCTCGTCACCATCGGGCTTCTGGGTAAATCGGGAGAGCGCTATCGCCTCGCGCCCTGCGCCGAGCTCTATCTCGCCGAGGGCTCTCCTTGGTATCTCGGCCGTTCGCTCGGCTTTCTGAACTCGCCGGCGATGCTGAAAAGCTTCGCGGATCTCGGGCGTGCGGTCCGGGGAGGCGAGGAGGCGGGCGTAGGCTTCCTCGCTCCGGAGCACGCGGCATGGAAGGATTATGCGCGGGCGATGATGCCGCTCGCAGCGGAGGCATCGAATGCGATCGCCGCGCTGCTCGCCGAGCAAGGGGAGGAGGTACGCCGCATTCTCGACATCGCCGCCGGACACGGCGCCTTCGGGATCGCAGTCGCCGTGCGCCATGTTTGCGCGGAGGTGGTGGCGGTCGACTGGGCGAACGTGCTCGCCGTGGCTCGGGAGAACGCCGTCGCCGCCGGACTCGATGGGCGCTACAAGACGCTTGCAGGCGACGCGACGGCGATCGTGCTAGGGGCGGACTATGATGTTGCGCTGGTCGCCAACTTCCTCCATCATTTCGATCGTTCGCACTGTGTCGCGCTGCTGCGGAGGGTATGCGAGGCGCTGCGGGAGGGTGGACGGCTCGCAGTGCTGGAATTCGTGGCGAACGAGGACCGCGTGTCGCCGCCGGTGGCGGCCGCCTTCGCCATCACGATGCTCGCCACGACGCCGGCGGGCGACGTCTATACGCTGAACGAATTGCAAGGCATGCTGGAGGAGGCGGGCTTCGCCGCGATCGAATCGCAGTCATTCCCCGCGCCGCAGACTATTCTCATTGCCCGCAAGCCCGTTTGACGCCGCCTCGGCGAGTACGATCTCGCGCATGCGGAACTTCTGCACCTTGCCGGTGACGGTGGTCGGAAATTCGCGCACGAAGCGGATGTGGCGCGGCACCTTGTAGCCGGCGATCTTGTCGCGGCAGAAACGGCGGATCTCCGTCGACGTCAAATACTCGCCCTCACGCAACCTTATCCAGGCGCAGGCCTCCTCGCCGTGGTCGGGATCCGGAACCCCGAAAACATGCGCCTCGGCGATCTTCGGATGTGTCTGCAGGAAAGTTTCCATCTCGCGCGGATAGACGTTCTCGCCGGCGCGAATGATCATGTCCTTGAGCCGCCCGACGATGCGCAGATAACCGCCGGCCTCCATCACGGCGAGATCGCCGGTATGCAGCCATCCGTCGGCGTCGATCGCAGCGGCGGTCGCCTCACGTTCGCCCCAATAGCCGAGCATGACGCCGAAGCCGCGGGTGCAGAGTTCGCCCGCCTCGCCGAGCGGGACAGTTTCAGTCCCCTGCGCCTCGACGATTCGGCATTCGACGTGCGGCAGCGGCGTACCGACGGTCTCGACCCGCCGCTCCAGGGGATCATCGGCGAAAGTCTGCGACGCCGGCGGCGATTCCGTCAAGCCGTAGGAGATGGTGATCTCGGGCAGATGCAGTTCCTCGATCACCTTGGTCATGAACGCGCCGGTGCAGGGGGCGCCGGCGACGATGCCGGTGCGGAGGCTGTCGAGGCGGCGATGCGGGCGTTCGGGATGCTCGATCTCAGCCAGAAACATGGTCGGCACGCCGTAGAGCGCTGTGCAGCGTTCGACTTCGACGGCGGCCAGGGAGGCGCCGGCGTCGAACTCCGCGCCGGGCAGGACGAGAGCGCTCCCATGCGTCATCGCCGCGAGATTGCCGAGGATGCAGCCAAAGACGTGATAGAGCGGCACCGGCAGGCAGAGGCGGTCGTGCGGGCGAAAGCGCAACCGTTCGCCGACGAAGTAGCCGCAATTGACCACGGTGCGGTGTGAAAGGGTGGCGCCCTTCGGCGTCCCCGTGGTGCCGGAAGTGTAGATGATGTTGGAGGGATCCTCCGGCCTGAGGCCAGACTGGCGCTCGGCGAGCGCCCCCTCGGACACGTCTTGGCCCAGGGCGAGGAATTCCTCCCATGAGAGACCGGCGTCGGGCCCAGGCGGCCCGAGATGGACAAGGGCGCGGAGCGAGGGGAATCTCTGTGAGGCGAAGGTGCCGGAGGCGAGTTCCGGGATGAGGCCGCGCAGGCACGACAGATAATCGAAACCGCGGAAGCCGGCGCCCGCGACAATTACGCCGACGCCGGCATGTCCAAGGACGAATTCGATCTCGTGCGCGCGATAGGCCGGATTCATGCCGACGAGGATGGCGCCGGTTCTCGCCGCCGCATATTGCGTGACCAACCATTCCGCCGAGTTCGTCGAGAGGATCGCGACGCGGTCGCCGCTTTCCACTCCGAGCGCGATGAGGGCGCGCGCGGCCCGGTCTACTTCGGCGGCGAAGGTGGCGAAGTCGTAGCGTAGATTCTGGTGGCGCGAGACGATCGCCTCGCGCTCAGGGTTCGCCTCCACGACGCTTCGAAAGATCTCGCCGATCGTAAGCTCGATGAGCTTGCTCGGAGCGACGCCACGAAAATATGACTGCGCGACGATCATCAAGCCCTCGTGAGCGACCAGCCTCGCGGCCGGACCGGACGAACGCCTCTTTCAGCCTCGTATGCCCGCCGGCATTGTCGCGTGACCGGGCAGGGCCTCTGGCGACGGGAGCGCCCGGCTAAGAAACGCGGTGACATGGCTTACGACGTCGTTGCTGGCCCAGAACGTTCCACTGTGGTTGAGATTCGCGAGGCCGACGACGGTAACGTTCGGCATCAACCTGGAGCATCTCAGGATGTCCGGATAGAAGCGGTCCAACTCGCCGGCGTAAAGCAGGCACGGCATATGCATCTCGGGCAGCACCTCTTCAATAGAGGGCATGTCCTGCAGCGCCGCGGCAAGCGCGTGGAAATCGTTGGCGAGGAGCTCTTCGCGGCGCGCTGGCGTGACCATCGTCGGATCGATGTTGATCCGCCGCAGCAGAGCGTCGACAAAGGCGTTGCTGTCGGTGCAGACGTCGCGCGCGGCGGGAGGGATACGTCGCTCGTAGGGATCGTGGCCGCCAATGATGAGAGAGGAAATGCGTTCAGGCGAGTATTTGGCAAGGCCAAAGGCGATGCGGCCGCCGTCGGAATAGCCCCAGAAAGTCGCGCGTTCAATGGCGAGGGCGTCGAGTACGGCGACGACGTCGGCGACGCGCGTAGGTAAAGCATAGGCGATCGGATCATGCGGCTTGTCGCTGCGGCCGTGGCCGCGCGGATCGACGAGGATTAGCGTATAATCGTTACGCAACGCCTCGACATATCCGCAGAGATACCAGCGCTTGATCGTCTGGGTGAAGCCGTGATGCAGGATGAGCGGCGGGCCCTTGCCGACGACCCGGTAGTGGATGCGCACTCCTTGATGGACGGCGAACGCCATACCAGTGGCCTCACCTGGCGCGGTTCAGAACGCTCGGGGCGATAACGGCGCCGCCATCCCGCGTCCTGTTCGCCGCAACGGAAAAAGCGCCGCGGATGGCTAATGGCCTAACATCTCGCAACACCATACCTCCGCCGGCACAGAAGCCAAGCAAGCATAGTGTGATTTGACCTATTGGCAAGTCGACCCCGCCGCGCGGAGGAAGGAAAAGTATTTATTAAAGTGGGCCTTGTGTTTTCGCGGGAGGCCAGTTACCATGCCTACGTTTGCGCGCACTTCATATAGCTGCGAATCCCACCGAGAAGGGAGGGTCTTATGGAGTTGTCAAAATCTGCGGATGCGGCCATCCGCAAGCATGTCGAGGGCTACCTCGCCAGTTTCAATGATCATAAAAGGGAGGCGGGCCACGAGGCGGTTGCCAAAGTTGTCGCGTCCGCCTTCGTCGAAAAACCCGCGCCCATGTTTATTGGCGCGGCTGGTGTGAGCGTCGGCCAGAAGGCGATCGCGGAGCGCTTCGCCAAGCAAGCTTCCACCCGCTTCAAGGATGCTAAAATTAGCCTCCGCATCAATAGCCTCACGCCGGTGGGCACGGACGTCGTTATGGTCGGCACAAGTTGCCTCGCCGCCGGGATTAGACGACTCAACGGCGATCCGGTGCCGGACCTGAAGTCCAATTCGCTGCTGACGGTCGTCAAGGACGGCAGCGGGTGGAAGATCGCGACCCATACCGTGGTCAACGAGACGGCGGATCTGAAAGCCTAGCGGCGAGCCGCGAGGTTTTGCCGTGGAGTCGGCGCCCTGATTGGGTGCCGGTTGTCGCGCGCAATTGCGAACGGGCTGCCGATCTTTGGCGGCCCGAATAGTGTTGGCGAAGTCCGTTGCGACGGGTCCCGATATTGACGAGGATGCTTTTGGGCGGGATCACTCGGCGCGCCCAGAGGCTGACGATCAACGAAGCGCTTGCGCGCCTCGCCGAGTGCGATTTTGTCGATGGGATCGCGGTTTGCTGGCCAAACGGCGGCTCCGTTGGCGAATTTTGCCTGGACTATCTCGGCCCGGCAGAAATTGGCGCGGGGGGCGTTCACGGCGGCCATGCAGACGGCATTGGCTTTCGCGTCGCGTCTGGCGATGCGACGGTTAACTTTAACGCCTCTCAGGAAGAGGCGACCGAGCCCGGCAGCGATTACGACATTCTCGTCCTTGCCTCCGAGCTTCCTCACGGCGTTGCGCACGTCTTCACCGAGCTATCCGGCCGTATGGCCGACATCGTAATTCTCGAAAATTCCGCTTGCGACCGCTTTCTGGAGGGTAGGCTCCTGCCGAGCGGCGCCACGCTCGAAGGCGTTTTCATCCTGAAGTTACGGAGAGCGGAGATTCTCAAGGACCGGTCGGGTCGCTTGGAGCGGGCGCGATTGGCGGTGCGCGCAGCCGGCGGCCTGTTTCGCCGCGCCTCGCCCTCGTTCCAGTATGTTACCTGGTTTGCCGAGAATTTTCGTCTCGCCCGCCTCAGGCGAATGATGCGCTCGAAAGATCCCATATATCTCGCCGCGCTCGACATGATGCTGGCGGCGGCGCCTTCCGCCGCCTGCCGCGCCTATTTCGACATCCGTTCGCTTCCTTGGGAGGGAGAGAAAGCGGCCATCCGAGTCCTTCAGGTGCAGGACCCGGATTGTCTGAAGCTCCTCATGGATTGCGTCGCGCCAACGGGGCGGGAGGAAAGACTCGGCCGCTACGAGAGGCTCGCCGCCTATGTGCTGAGGCCGTTCGGCCAGCTCTGGTCAGAGGGGGAGACGGCTGTCTCTTTCGCGGTCCCGATCCGTGGAAGCGGGGCGGTGGAGGCGGCCCTCGATTTCTGGGAGGGACTTCTCGGTCAATCGCCGAGCTGATGATCCCGGCCGCTGATATCGCGCCGCTCGTTCTCGCTCGGCGTCGGCCCGGTTTGAGATGTTTGGTACAACCCTCAATTCGGCGTGAGGGCGACGGGGATCTTAGAATAGGAGCGGAACATGGCGCTCGGCGGACGAACAGCTTCGCCGGCTGCCTCAAATTGCGCGGTTTTCGCCAAGAGCGTGGCGAAGGCGGTCGCCGCGCTGGTCCGCGCCACCGTCGCGCCGAGGCAGTGATAGAGGCCGCCGCCGAAGCTCAAATGTGGGTTCGGCCTGCGCCCGATGTCGAGACGCTCGGGCGAGGCAAATCTCTGCTCGTCGTGATTGGCCGAGCCGATGAGGAGCATCACCACGCGGCCGGTACGCAGCATGCGCGAGCCGACCGCGATCGGTTCGCGCACCAGCCGGGCGAGCGCCTGGATCGGCGCGTCGTAGCGCAGAAACTCCTCGACCGCGGGCGCGGCGAGGGAAGGGTCGCGGCGGAGCCGCATCGCCTCATCAGGAAAGCTTAGGAGGGCGGCGCAGCCGGTCGCGACGAGGTCGCGCGTCGTTTCGAGCCCTGAAAAGAAGAGGAAGATGGCATTGTCGACCACCTCTGAGCGCGTAACGCCTTCCACTCTCAGCATCCGCGACAGCACGTCCTCGCCTGCCTTTGCCTCCAGTATCTTTGCGAGAGCGCCGACATAGGCGCGCAGCCAGGCGACTGCCTCGTTGGCTCCTTCCCGGTCCTGGTTCGGCGGGTGGCGCATATCGAACGCGCGCGAAAGACGCCGCGCCCGCGCTTCGACCTCGGCAAGATCGGCGCGCGGGATCCCCAGAAGCTCGCCGACGACGCGGCCGGGGAGAAGCGCGGCGAAGTCGGATACTGCGTCGAAATAGCGGCGTTCCAGCGCCGGCTCCAAAAGCTCGTCGACCAGAGCCCCGATCTTGCTCCTGAGCCGCGATGGATGGGAGGCGTCGAAGGCTGTGACGAACATCTTGCGTAGGCGGTCGTGCTGTGGCGGATCGCGTTCGAAGATGATCGACTGAAAGAAGCCCGTCACCGGCTCCTCCGGCGAAAATCTTTGATAACGTTCAATGATCCGATGATCAAAACTTTGCTCGCGCAAGAGGGCGGCGACATCGTCATAACGCGTAACGAACCATTGCCCCGGACCGCCGCGGCAAAGGCGGCCAGCCCGCCGCAACTGAGCATAGACGCGATACGGGTCCCGGATCGCCTCGGGGTCGTTGGGGTCGTATTTTGGCGGCAGCGGCGGCGGGTTTTGCATGGTGGATTTATGCGGCGGCTTCTGGCGACCTGACAAGCCCGGGTTTCGTCGCTAATTGGCGAACGCCTTCATGAAAAGCCTACACGTCTTGACCGCGATGTTTTCCTCTGTGCGCGACTTGGGAAATACGCAAAATAGAGAAATTTAGCGCGGCATAGCAGCGAAAGACTTCCGCAAAGCGCGAGAAGGAGGTAACAAAGAGTGAGGGAGGCGACGGTGGCAAGTTCCCTCAGGCTGATCCGCGATAGCTGGTTGCATCGAGTAGATTACCGAGTCGACGGCGAAACGCTGCCGCGCATGTCGAAATGGCGTCTCGTGGCGACGCCCTTGTTTCAAATTTTTGTCCACCGCTTCTATGGGCCAGACTGGTCGCAGGACCCGCATGACCATCCGGCGGATTTCGTCTCGATAGGTCTCGCCGGCAGCTACGTAGAGGCGGTCTATGACGAATCGGGCGGCGTCGTCGACCAGAAGACCTGGCGCGCTCCGTGGTTTCGACGCTTTCCCGCGAGGCACATTCATCGGACGGTGGGCGTGGGTCCCAAGGGCGCGCTGACAGTATGCTTCGTCGGGCCGATTCGACAGAGTTGGAGCTTTTATATCGGCTCGGAGCAGATTCAATCGCGCGACTATGTCAAAAGCTTTCGCTCCAAGCGCGCGGATAAGGGCGCCTTGAAGCCAGTCGCGACGACGCATCACGACTCGGTGACGAAGTAACGGCGGCGCTTGAGCGGGCGCCGATTTATGGACTGCATACAGGCGCGCGGCGCGGAAGGATTTTTCTTTCTCGGTGGGAGCCGAGCGGTCGCCTTTGGAAGGCGGACGATCGGCAGCGGTCCGTCCCTCGGCCGCGGCGAGAAGAAGAGAGCCGCGCACCGTCATTGCTCAAGACCCGAGAGCCCCACAGCCGACAGGAAGGCTATCACGTAAGGCTGGCGCAGGCGCCAATGGCGGGCCTGGGCGCGGCGGGCGGCCGGAGATCCAAACTTCGCGCAATTAAAAAGTCGCCGCGCCTCCGCCTCGGGGCGCCAAAACTGAAGAGTTCTAAACGTCCGCCTCAGGACGCGGGCCAGCCGCGCCAGCGACGGGCGAGGCCCAAGCATCATAGCGGCGAATGCCAGCTCCAAAATAGCGCTCCCTCAGCGTGCGCTCCATGGGGTCGTAGGCCTTGCGAAAAAGTCCGCGACGCCGAAGTTCTGGTACCAGGAGATCACAGATGTCGGCGACGCCAGAAGAGGGAGGGCAGGGCAGGAGGTTGAAGCCGTCGACGCCTGCGACGTCCATCCATTCCTCCATGCGGTCGGCGACCTCCGCGGCCGTGCCGAACAGGCCGTTGCGCCGCCGCGGTCGGTTTCCCATCGAGACGAAATAGCGCAAATCTGACACCGTCCAGGTGCGGTCGGGATTAGCTCGCGTGAGCATGCCCAGAGCTGAGCGGCTCGCCTCCGTGCGAATCTCAGCAATCGGCGCGTCGTCCTGGTATTCGGCAAGGTCGAAGCCTGTCCAGCCGCACCATTTCGCGAGTTCGCCCTCCTTGTCAGCAAGCGCGGCGAGGAGCTTGCCCTTCGCCTTCGCCTCCTCCTTGTCGCGGCCGACAATGACGAGGCTGCCCTGAAGCACCTTAAGTGCCTCGCGCCCGTGGGCGGCCGCCTGACGGCGGAGTTCGGCGACCTGGCGGGCGCCGCTTTTCGGCTCGCCCATGGTGACGAAGACGACCTCCGCGTGCCTCGCCGCGAAGGCGATGCCACGCGTCGAGGCGCCCGCTTGGTAGAGGACTGGGGTGCGCTGCAGCGAGGGCTCGCATTGGTGCGGCCCGCGCACGCGGAAGAAGCGGCCCTCGTGGTCGATCTGGCGGACGCGGGTGGGGTCGGCAAAGAGTCCCGTTTCGTCGTCCCGGACAACTGACCCGTCGTCCCAGCTTCGCTCCCAGAGCGCCCGCACGACCGCGATATATTCCTCCGCACGGTCGTACCGCTCGTCGTGGGCCAGGGGCTCTCCGAGGCCGTTGTCCGCGGCGGAGGAGAGATAAGAGGTGACGATGTTCCAAGCAACGCGCCCCGCGCTCAAATGATCGAGCGTGGAGAAAAGACGGGCGCATTGATAGGGCTGGTGATAGGTCGTTGAATAGGTAACGGCGATGCCCAGATGCTTCGTGGCGGCGGCGACGATCGGCACGACGAGGACTGGGTCTATCGCGGGAATTTGCACCGCATGGCGCACCGCCGGCGCCCAGGAGCCCTGATAGACGTCGAAGACGCCGTGCGTGTCTGCGAAGAAGAGGGCGTCGAAGGAGGCTGCCTCGAGACGTTTCGCGAGTGAGCTCCAATGTTCGAGGGAACGGTAGCCTTCAGATGTCACATCCTTCTCATGCCTCCAGAGTCCCGGAAGCTGCGGCGAGGGGGAGCATTCGGTAAAGAGATTCAGGAACATGGCGCGAGGGGCGGACGGTCCCCGCGTCGCGCCGGCGGCACGAGGGATGCTTCTGCGCAGATCTTGCCCGCCGACTCGGAACGGCAGCCGCTAACCCTCACACCGCCTTCATACGAGTCGCAAAATACCATTGGTGTCCCTCCGGATCGACGGCGGCGTACACGCGGTCACCGTAGGGCTTGTCCTCCAAGGGCGTAATGATCTCAACGCCCTCCGCCTTCGCGTGGGCGTAATGCGCATCGACATCATCGACATAACAAAGAAGTAGGACACCGCGATCCTTCGGTTGATTTTTCGCGTCGCGCGGCGTGCCGAGCATTACAACGTTGCTCGCGAATTCGACCTCAGCATGTAAGACCGTCCCATCATCGGCTTCCGATCTATGCTTAACTTTAAATCCGAAGACACGACAAAGAAAGTCCACCGCCGCCGAAGCGTCCTCATAGTGGAGATAGGGCACGATTCGTTGATGCCCGAGCAAAGATTCCTGGGACATATACTCTCGCACTTCGATTTTGTCCGTCAAGAATAAATCCTCGCCCGAAGTGAGTCAATTTGATTCGAGCCGTGGCGGCGAGATGGACAAGATAGCGCTTGCCGATTTTGCCGAGGCGGACTAGTTTTACGCGATGGCGGAGACCGCGATGAATTCGGTCCGCGTAAGTATCGATTTGGCGGCCGCCCCGGACGACGCATTTGGTGCGGCGCTTGCCGAAGTTGCGGGCGGCCTTGCGCGACTAAATATCGCCTTCGAACCTTCGCCTAACGGGCGGCTCACCGAGCGCGGCGCCGTCGTCGGCCGGACAATCGCCTTCGAGCCCGGGCGGCGCGTTGCTCTGGCATGGCGGCCGGCCGACTGGCGGTCCGATTTTGAAACGGAAGTCGAGCTCTCGGCAGAGCAAATCGCAGGGGGCGCCCGGATCGTTTTAGAGCACCGCGGGCTGGCTCCGCTCCTCGGAGACAGTGAGGAATTCCTCGGCTGGTTCGCGCGCCAGGTTGCGGCGCCGTTCCTGCAGCAATCGGCGCCCCGCGCGCTCGGCGACTGGATCACCGACCGCGGCGCCCGCCACCCTTCGGGAAAGCAGGCGAGCGAGCGCTACCGCGACCCGCTCTACCATTACCCGAGCTTCCGGGTGATCCTCGAGGTGCTCGCGCTCTCCGCCGACGACTATCTTCTCGATCTCGGCTGCGGCGGCGGCGCCTTCCTTAAGGACGCGCTGAAGAGCGGTTGCTCGGGCGCCGGCATCGACCACAGTCCGGAGATGGTGGCGGTGGCGCGTGTGGAAAACGCCGCCGCGGTAGCGGAGGGGCGGCTCGACGTAGTGCTTGCGAGCGTTGAGCGGCTTCCCTACAAGGATGACACGTTCACTGCGGCCACCATGCACGGCGTGCTCGCCTTCCTCGCCGATCCGGTCAGCGCGCTGGCCGAGGTGCGGCGCGTGCTCCGCCCGGGCGGGCGGCTTGTCCTTCTCGGCGCCGATCCGGAACTCAAAGGCACGCCCGCCTCGCCAGAGCCGATGGCCTCGCGGCTGTACTTCTACGGCGACGAGGGTCTCGCCGCTCTCGGCCGGCGCGCAGGCTTTCGTGGAGTGCAGGTGGTGCGCCGAAATCTGACGGAGGAGGCGCGCGCCGTCGGTGTGCCGGAAGACCATCTCGCCATCTTCTCCGGGCACGACGCACGCTTCCTTCTGGCGGAGAAGTGAGGCCCGTTCGCAAGGCGCCTTAGAGGGCCTCTTCAGAAGGCTTGCTTGTCGAGGAATTCGGAGAGCATCCGGTTGAAGGGCTGCGGCTTCTCTAGCATCAGGAAATGACCGGTCTCGGGGATTTCGCTATATTCCAGCGCCGGAAAGCGCGTGCGCGCCATCTTCCAGTCCATGAGGCGCGAGCGATCTCGGTAGAGGCCGAGGATCGGAAGTTGCGTCGCGTGCTCGTCCCATTCCGCCGAATCTGTCATCGCTTTCGCCACGCCGTGGAACGTCGCTTCAGGAGCGCCGAGCATCATATCAAGGATATGCGCGGCGATTTCGGGCGTAGTGCTGACGGAGAAGAGGGCCGCGCGGATTATCTTTTCGAAGGTATCGCGCCTGCTTTCGCCCATCAGGAGTTCGAGCGGCAGGCGTGGCGAGCGATGTCGTGAGACGATTCCCTCGACGAACACGAGGGCTGCGACGCGCTCGCGGTAGCGTTTTAGGTAGCGGAGCGCGATTGCCGTGCCGAGGCTGTGGCCAACCAAGACGAGCCTGTCAGCCTCAGTCGCGGAGCGCACGGCTTCCAGCGCCTCGACGAAGAGGTCGAGGGAGAAAACCCCCGCTACGGGCGCTTCGCTCCGCCCATGGCCCGGAAGGTCAAGAGCGATCGTGTGGTAATTGTGCGAAAGGTCTTGCATCTGCTCGCGCCACACTGTCCGGTCACAGCTCCAGCCATGGACCAAAATCAGCGGTTTACCGCCGGCTCCGCTCTCGGACCAGCAAACGCGCCGGCCGTCGATCGAAGTCTCGCGATGGCGAGAATGACCTGTCGGCTGCACCTCGTCTTCCCACTTAGCGCTGGGCGCCAGAATGGTTCGTCCGGCGCGCGTTCGGCGATTGAAGCCCTATCAGAAATATCGGCGAGCCGCTATTCTCATTCAAGTGCACAGCTAAGATGTTACGGAAAGTCCCGGCTATTCGAACAAGAGGGGGCCGTCACGACGCCTCAGGATCTGTCGCCGCAACACGCACTTTTCAGCCTAATTACAGGCTATCACATGTCTTGCGCGGTGCATGTCGCTGCGACGCTCGGGCTCGCCGACAGCCTGGCGGCAGCGCCGCTGACCGCGGAGGATCTCGCGGCGGCGGATGGCCTGCACGCGCCGTCGCTCCGCCGAGTGATGCGGCTTCTGGTAAGCGCCGGCGTTCTCAGCGAAGACGAGACGGGCCGATTTTCGCTGACGCCGACTGGCGCGCTCCTGCGCTCAGATGGGCCGGACTCCATGCGCTCGGCGGCGCTATTATGGGGCGGCAAGCCGCAACTCGCCTGGTATCGGCTGCTGCATTGCGTTCAGAAGGGCGCGCCTGCCTTTCCTCGGGTCTTCGGGCGCGATCCCTTTAGCTATATGTCGGAGCATCGCGACGACGCCGACGTCTTTGATAAGGGGATGGCAGCGCTGACTCGACATACCGCCCAGGCGGTTGCCGCCGCCTATGATTTCTCCCGTTTCGGCCTGATCGTCGACATAGGCGGCGGCAATGGCGCGCTGATCGCGAACATACTCGAAGCCTATCCCTCCTCTCGCGGGATCCTGTTCGATCTGGCGCACGTTGCCGAGCGCGGCGCGCGATCTCTTTTAGAGCGCGGTCTCAGCGACCGCACCGAGGCGGTAGGCGGCGATTTCTTTTCGGCGCTGCCCGCCGGAGGCGATGCTTATATCTTCGCCAACGTCTTGATAGACTGGGACAATGAGCGGGCTCGCGTCATCCTGACGAACTGCCGACAGGCGATGGGAGAGGACAGCCGGCTTCTCGTCATCGAGCCAATCTATCCGAAAAGGATCGACGCCTCGCCGCAGAGCCGCGCCGCCACGTCAACAGATGTCAACGTCATGGTCTGCGCCGGCGGCGGCATGCGCTCCGAAGCCGAGTTTCGGGCGCTGTTCGCCGTCGCCGGACTGTCCGTGGAGCGCGTTGTGCTGACCGCATCGGCGGCGGTGATCATCGAAGGGGTAAAGGCGCACGCGGTGAACTCGTAGAAAAGGCGCGGATCGCATGGATAACTTGCAAATCGACGATTACGCCGTTCGACTTCGTCGCGAGGAAGCGCACAGGTCGGCATTTCCTGCATATTCGCGCCACGTCCGCGGGCGAGAGCGCGCGCACCGCGCAGGTGTCTCCCATGCGTTCACAATCTGACGCAGAGCCGCGGAGCGGGAGCGCAGATCGGGCGGAGACGGATGGAAGTCTCGATCCGGAAATCCACTTCGATCGCCGCGCGGACGCTGGGCAACGACCCGCTCGGATCGCTTTCCTCACCGGCGCGACGGGCTTTCTCGGCGCTAACCTTCTTAACGACCTTCTGGCGCACACGGCACTCGAAGTTTGGTGTCTGACGCGCGCGGCGGGGCGCGGCGAGGCGATTGGGCGTCTGAAGTGGGCTCTGGAAGCACAGGGCCTGCCGAGGGAGCGGCTCGACGGCCGCGTACGACCTGTGCTCGGCGATCTTGGCGCGCCTCGCTTCGGGCTCGATGAGGGCGCGTGGGAGGCGCTCGGTCGCAGCGTCGACGTCGTCTACCACAGCGGCGCCCAAATCAATTTCCTCCTCCCCTATCGCCTGCTGCGGCGCGTCAATGTTGTCGGGACGGAGACGATCCTGCGGCTCGCGGCCGTTACCGGGCGACCGGTCGTCCATTTCGTCTCGTCGACGAAGGTTTTTGGCGCGGCAAAATACGCGGCATTCCTCTCACCGGCGAGCATCGTCTGTCGCGAAACATTCGAAATCGCGTCCCCGCCGCCGGGCGGTTCGGGTTACGCGCAGACGAAATGGGCGGCCGAGAGAATGGTCGTGGCCGCTGCGAAAAGGGGACTTTCGGCCTCCATCTACCGTCTCGGCATGCTGACGCCGCACAGCGTCACGGGCGGCGTCGGCGCCGACGGCGCGTTTTCGCTGATGCTTCTCGCCTGCGCGCGGCTGTGCGCCGCGCCTGAGCTCAACGCTGATCTACATCTGACCCCCGTCGATGTCGCGAGCCGGGCGATCGTGGAACTCTCCGGTCGCGCGGACGCGGTGGGACGAGCGCGCCATCTGATGAATCCAGGGCCGATCGCCTGGTCGCGGATCGTCGTCGCGATGCGCGAGGCGGGCGTCGTCGCAAAATCCATGCCCTACGTGGAGTGGCGGCGCCTTGTCGTACAGCATGATCGGGAGAGCGAAGGCGAAATGGAGATCCTCTCGGCGCTCCTTTCTAGCGGGCGGCCGCCTTTCGCCTCGGCCAAACGCATCCTTGGACAAGAAGAGACATTGGCGGCGCTCGCGGAAGGGGGGGTCGCCTATCCGCGCGACAATCTGGAGCTGCTTGCACGCTATTTTGCTCGGGCGCGGCAGAGCGTCGACCCGGCGGAGCCCGATGTGGTCGTCCCTGCCGAGACTGGCTTGGCTTCCGCGACGCCCGGATGGGCGGGGCGCGCCGATGCAGGTTGAGGCGGCGCTGAAAAAATTCGATCCGCTCGACCCGGAGGTCTTGCGCGATCCCTATCCGACCTATGCCCGGCTGCGCGATGAGGGCCCGCTGTGCCGCGGCGGTCCGGGACAATGGGTCGTCACCCGCCATAGGGAGGTATCGGCGCTCCTTTCCGACCCGCGGCTCGGCCATGCCTTTCCCGACGCCTTCTATCGTTTCTCGGTCGGCGACGGGCCGGCCGCCAGCTTCTTCCAACATATCGTGCTTGACCGCGATCCTCCCGCCCATACACGCCTTCGCATGCTCCTGCGCCAGGGTTTCGCTCCTGCACGCATCGCCGCGCTGACCGGACGGGTGACAGCGTTCGTCGACAAGCTCATGAGAGCGGCGATCGAGCGGGGGAAGTTCGATCTCGTCGCCGATTTCGCCCTTCCGCTGCCCCTTATGGTGATCGCCGACGCCATCGGTCTGCCGGAGACGGATCACGCGCTCATCCGTCCGCGCGCCGCCGATCTCGCCGAGGCTTTCGGCCTCGGCGTTCCAGCGGCGAAACGGGCGGCGGCCAATGAAGCGGTTGCTTGGCTGCGCTGTTATCTCAACGATCTGCTCGCGGAGCGGCGACGGGCGCCGCGCGATGATTTTGTCGGCTATCTCGCCTCTTCGGATGAGGCGAAGCACGCGAGCCCGGAGGAGATTCTCGACAATCTCGTTTTCCTTTTGTTCGCCGGCTTCGAGACGACCATGAACCTCATCGCCAACGGATCGGCCGCGCTTCTCGACTCGCCGGGCGAGATGGCGCGGATTAGGGCCGACCCGGGGCTGGCGCCGATGGCGGTGGAGGAGTTCCTCCGCTACGACGCCTCCATCCAGACCGCCGCGCGCCTCGTACTGGAGCCGGTTGAGATCGGAGGTCGCAAGGTGCGGGCGGGGCGAGTGCTCGTGCTGCTTTTCGGCTCGGCGAATCGCGATCCACTTGAATTTGTGGGTGCGGAACGTCTCGATATCGGCCGGAGGCCGAATAGGCATGTCAGCTTTGGCGGGGGAGCGCATCACTGCCTCGGCGCAGCGCTCGCGCGCCTAGAGGGGGTCATCGCGTTCACCCACTTCGTTACACGTCTATCGAGTTTGGAGAGAGCAGGCGAGGCGATCCGCCGCCCAATCGCAAATTTCCGATCCTTTGCGAGCCTTCCAGTATTTGCTCGCCCCGCCTAGCTGGGAAGCGGAGGCCTGGATGCCGCGGCGAGCTGGGCCAATGCAAACCGACCGCGGCGAAACGCCCTTTGCATCGAAAACTTAGAAAATTGCAATGATTTCCGCATTCGACAGGGCGGCACGCGTTCAACGCCGGGACTGTCCGATCAGAGCGACTGTCGCGCCGAGGGAAATCGGCGCTCATGCTGGAGGCAGCGACGAGACGTCAAACGGCCAAAGGGGGTCGACGCTTTCTCGGGTGCATAAGTCGCCGAATGGACATTTATTCGCGGCGACGTATTGACGTCTCGCGTACGACGTGACTGAATGTCGCAATTCCGGGTTAAAGTACCGTGGAGAAGCCAATCGGGGTAAGCAGCAAGGAGAAGCCGAAATGACGATGTCTATTCGCAAAGCACTGTTGGGCGCCAAGCTTGTCGTCGGCAACGGCAGGCAAATCGAAGACGCAGTGGTGATCATCGAGGGCGAACGTATTGTCGCTGCTGGAGTTTGTGGCGAGGTCGTTGTGCCGCCGGATGCCGAGGTGATCGACGTTGCCGGGCAGACTCTGATGCCTGGGCTAATCAACTGCCATGCTCACATGTGTATGGACGGCAGCGCGGATCCGGTCGGGTCCTGGCGTGACCGCGCCCTCGAGGACAACGTGGCCATGGCCGCGCGACAGGCGGAGGACGCCCTGCGCGCCGGCGTAACGACATTGCGCGACCTGCGCGGATGGGGCGATGTCGACCTCCTCCTGAAGAAGGCGATCGCTCAGGGCTTCGTCGAGGGCCCGCGACTGTTAGTTAGCGGGCAGATCGGCATGCGAGTTCGCGGCGACGCCGAAGCGCGCAAGGCGGTCCAGGACAAAATCGCGGCGGGCTATGACGTCGTCAAGCTTACCGGTTCGGCGCGGCTGCGCTATGAGGAATTGTGCGCCGTCGTTGACGAAGCGCGCCGGCTCGGCGTGCCGTCCGCCACCCATGCCCTCGGCGCCACCGGATACAAGGAGGCGATCGCCGCCGGCATCACCTCGATCGAGCATGGCATCCAGCTTGATGCCGAGGCAATCGACATGATGGTCGAGAAGGGCACGTATTTCGTGCCGACGCTCGCCGGCCTCCACCTCATCCGTCAAGCGGGCGCCGCGTCGGGCATCCCAAGCTTCATGCTGGAAATGGCCGTCCAGGGTCGCGATACCCATCTGGAGGGCTTCCGTATGGCCCGTGCGGCCGGCGTGCGGATTGGCGCCGGCAATGACGGCGGCGGCCCGTTCAACCGCGCCGACAATCTGGCGGGCGAGCTTGAATGCCTCGTGGAGGCGGGCATGTCGCCGACGGAAGCGCTCGCCGCCGCTCACTCAACCGCGGCTGATCTCTTGCAACTGGGCGGCGAGATCGGCACGGTCGAGGCGGGCAAGGCCGCCGACCTCGTGGTCGTCGATGGCGATCCGACGCTCGATATCTCCGCGGTCCGCCAGGTGCGGATGGTCTTCAAGGCGGGTCGATCGATCGCGATCACGCCGCGCGAAAAGCCGCTGCCGATCGCGGCCATGCTGCGCGAAACCGGCTACAAGACGGAGCACCGGACGGCCGCCTGAGCGGAGATCTGCATTATACTCTTGGATCGTGGCAGAGACAGATGTCCCACAACAACCTATCCGATCGGACAGACAATTCGGCGGACAAGGACCAGTCGGTCGCAAGCGCGGCCGAGAAACAGGTGCGCCTTCGAGTCGAGCGGATCGTTGTAGAACTAGCGCCCAATCCCGACGGAGAGCATAGCGAGATTGGGCGCCTCGCAGAAGAATTCGGCTACCACTCACTCGCGCTGCTCGAACTCGCCTTTACGCTTGAAGACGAGTTCGATTTGCCGCCGCTAGACGAAAAGACGGCGCGCGCCATCCTTACGATTTCCGATGTGGTCAATCACGTCATCAAGGAGTTGCGCGCCTCCGGCGAACTCTCTTGAGAACGGTAAACGGCGTATTGGTTCACCGCAATGAAGAGGCGGCGATGGGGCTACGGGCCACGCCGAGGACAGAGGTTCGGCCGCCGGGCCTCGACCGTAACTCCTTCCCGATGCGTCTTTGGAAAAAAGCGAAGTCGCTTGGGGTCTGGGATCCCGAAGCCATCGACTTCTCCGAAGACCGCGAACAATGGCCGCGGATCGACTCGGGCCGGCGCGAACGGATCCTACAAATTGGCGTTCTTTTCCAAGCCGGCGAGGAGGCGGTGACCCGTAATTTCCTGCCGTTGATCACCGTCGTCTCTGATGAGGGGCGGCGCGAGGAAGAGCTCTTTCTCACCTCGTTCCTCTGGGAGGAGGCTAAGCACGTCGACCTTTTCAATCGTTTCCTTGACGAGGTGGTCGGCGAACAGGGCGATCTTTCCGGCTATCGCCATCCGGGCTACGGCCGGCTCATCGACGAGGAATTGCGCAACGCACTGACGCGCCTTGCCATTGACCGCTCGCCGGCGGCTCAGGTCGCCGCTTCCGTCACCTTCCACATCGTGACGGAGGGCGTACTCGCCGAAGCCGGCTATTATCTCATGGAACGCTCGCTTGCCGGCTCTGGACTGCTGCCAGGATTACAACATGCGATCAGCCTCGTGCAGCGTGATGAATCCCGCCACATCGCTTTCGGTCTCTACTTCATTAGCCGCCTGATCGTGGAGCACGGCGATGTGGCCTATAAGGCCTTCCTTGATCGGATGATCGAATTGAAACCGTTGGTCGAACAGTCGACCCGAGAATTCTTCGATCTTATCCGCCAAGACGACCTCTTTGGCGCCTTGCGCGAGGAGGTGAAACTTTTCTCCGAGCGGCGCTTCGCTACACGCGTACAGCACATCATCAAGGCACGCACGCTGCGCATGGAGGAACTGGGTTCTGAAGCGCGCTTCAAGGACGCAATTGCAATGGGCGAGACGCTAGTGATCAAGTGTGGCCGGCGCGACTAGTCAAGGCCGGCTAAGGAGGGCGAGGACCGGGGGACGGGCCGAAAAGGAGGGGGGAAGGGATGCGCCGCGGACTGCTCCATTGGCTCGACGAGGCGGACGATCGTCGCGGCATCCGGTTCGCCGAAGCGGGAGAGACCTGGGATTTCTGGAGTCACGCACGTCTCGCCCGGCTTTCGCGCCGCGCCGCGTGCGGTTTTGTGCAGTCAGGCGTGCGCGGCTCCGATGTTCTCCTGCTTGTCGGCTGCGACGGACCTGAATTCGTGGCGGCGTTTTTTGGCGCGTTGCTCGCCGGAGCGATTCCGGCGCCAGTGGCGTCTCCTTTGGCCTTTCAACAGGCGGAGCCATACCGACAGCACCTACAAACGATCATCGGCGCGGTCCGGCCTACTTTGGCAATCGCGCAGGAAACGGCGATCGAGGAAGTACGGAAGGCGGCGGGTTCGATCGACGACGCCGAGCCAAGCGTGGCGGGAAAAGCAAGGCAAACGCCACGGGTCCTCAGCTTCGCCGAACTTGTCAGCGCGACGGACGAGGACGGGTCGCTGCGGGCGCGTTCTTTGGGCGAGCTCGCGCTCGTCCAGTTCACGTCCGGCTCGTGCTCGCAAGTCAAAGGGGTGGGCGTCACCTTCGCGGCGCTTGAAGCAAACCTCGCTATGATCCGCCGCTGGCTCTGCTGGCGCACCGAGGACGCTTTCGCGAACTGGCTGCCGTTCTATCACGATATGGGGTTGATCGGCGGCCTCCTCTGCTCGCTCTTTGTCGGTTGCGATCTCTGGCTGATGCGGCCCGACCAGTTCGTGCGACAACCGCTGCGGTATCTGCGCTGTTTTGGGGCCGGCGAAGCGCGGCTCTCGGTTATCGCGAACTTTGGCCTCGATCTCTTGGTGCGTCGCGTTCGACCATCGGTGCTGGACGGCCTCGATTTCTCGAATTGGCGCGCCTTGGTGGTCGGCGCCGAGCGGATCGACCCGGCGCTTCTGGAGCGCTACCATGCCTTGTTGGCGCCGCATGGATTCCGCCGCGAAGCGCTGCTTCCCGCTTATGGCTTGGCAGAGGCGACGCTCGCCGTGAGCGGGGTCAGGCCGGGCACAGGATGGAGGACGGCCCGGTCGGGAGGCGCGCCCGCGGATGCCGCGGAAGGACTCGCCATTGTCAGTTGTGGCCCGCCGCTCGAGGGCGTCCGTGTGTCGATCCTCGGCGAAGATGGCGCCCCGCGGCCAGAAGGGGCGGTCGGCGAGATCTTTCTTGCCGGCCCTTCGCTCGCGACGGCCTATCAAGGCGAGGATGGCCCGAGTTTCACCACTTTCACCGCCGATGGACTGCGTACCGGGGATGCGGGCTTCATGATAGGCGGCGAGCTTTTTGTGCTCGGGCGGCTCGGCGATAGCATGAAGGTGCGCGGCCGGACGATATTTGGCGAGCATATCGAGATGGCGCTCGCCGCGGCTGGGCTGCCTGTTCACCGGATCGCCGTCATTCTCGGCAGCGATCGTGGCGAGCAGACGGCTGTTACGCTTTTTGAAGCGGTTCGACCTGAATTGATTACAATGGCCGAGGCCATTCTGCGCCTTCATGTCGGAGACGCTCGGCTCGTCTTGCTGGATGTTGCGAGGGGTACGATCCTCCGTACTTCCAGCGGAAAACCGCGGAGAAGGGCGATGTGGAGAGCATTCGCGGAGGGGCGAATCGGGAGTGTCGTTCCGGTCGATAGGCGCGGTGAGAACGCTACGCTTGAGAGAGTGAAGTGACAGGAGCCGCGGGCGCCTCGCCGGCAGCGGGTGGACCCGAAGCGTTTTGGGCGAGTCAGGACCATGCGCCGCCGGCACAATTTGCCGAAGGCCGAAAGGCGGCGATTGGCCGCCTCGCATCTGACTGCGCTTTCGCAGTGGAGATGGTCGGCTGGCTCGAGGAGCCCGGTCTCCTGCCCGAGGAGGCAGCCAATCTCGGCAACGTCGCGCCGATCCGGCGGCAGGAGTTCGCCGCGGGGCGCAGATGCGCGCGTCTCGCGCTCGCGCGGCTCGGGATTCCCATCTTTCCGCTTTTGCGCGGTCCCAATCGCGAGCCGCTCTGGCCGGAAGGAATTTCCGGCAGCATTACCCATTGCCGAGGCTATGCCGCCGCGGTGGCGGCGCCGCGAGAACAGATCGCCACGATCGGAATCGACGCGGAGCCGCACGAGGCGTTGCCGAACGGCGTCTTCCCGATGGTGGCGCTCCCGGCTGAGGTGAGCCAGATCGCCGCCGCGGCCGGGGCCGGCCTTCACTGGGGACGGCTCCTCTTCTCCATCAAGGAGAGCGTCTATAAAGCCTGGTTTCCGCTCGCGAGAGACTGGCTCGGCTTTAAGGATGCGCATGTGACAATCGCGCCCGGCGTCGACGCCAGTTCAGGCGTGTTCGAGGCGCGTCTCCTGGTGAAGGGGCCGATGCTCCATGGGCGCACGATCGAACGCTTCGCGGGTCGCTACTCTGTTGAATCGCAGCGCATTCTCACGGTCGCCATGCCGGTTTGGCGCGATTAGCGCGACGAGGCCGGACGGCCCGGCTTTGGCCCGCCGCCGCCGATCCCGCGATTGCGTGCGATTTTGGCACGCATAAAATAGGAGGATGGAGACGAAGATCGGGAGCGAAGTCACGGGCGCCATAGCCGACACCGCGCGTTGGACAGCCCTATTGCGGGCGCGCGAGAGCGTTCGCTCTGACTTCCTGTTCCGTGACCCGTTTGCGAAAGCGTTGTCGGCAGGGGTGGAGGATAGTTATGTCGCGAAGCGTGGCGACAGCCTCGCCTGGCCGATCGTACTACGCACTCACCTGATCGACCGGCTTATCGCCGCCGCGGTTGCCGGCAAGGTCGATCTCATAGTTCATCTCGCGGCCGGGCTCGATACCAGACCCTATCGCATGGATCTCGAAAGGTCTTTGCGCTGGGTCGAAGTCGACCTGCCGCAGGTGATCGCGGAAAAGGCCGAGATCCTTAAAGACGCGGCGCCCAAATGCCGATTGGAAAGGTTTGGGATCGACCTCACCGACGCGGCGGCGCGACGGACACTCCTCCATGAGCTTGCAGCCGATGCGAACCATGCGCTTGTCGTGACGGAGGGCTTTCTCGTCTATCTGACGCCCGAGGAGGTGGCCGCCATCGCGGACGACCTCGCCGGGCACGATGCCTTCCGTTGCTGGATCGCCGACTTGCAATTGCCCGGCCTGATACGCGCCTTGGGGAAGATGGGACCAGGGATCACGCCGCACGGCGTGAGCCTCAAATTCAGTCCCGCCGACATACCCGGCTTCTTCGCGGGACACGGCTGGCCGCTTCGCGAGCGTCACTCGATCCTGGAAGCCGCGATAAAGGCGGACCGGGCACCCGAAGCGTATCGGGCGAAACGAGGAGAGGCCACGGCGGCGGGAAGCAGCACGGAGGACAGCTATTTCTCCCCCATGCATCGCTGGCGTGTTGATGGCCTCGTTTGTCAATTCGCACGCGGGTAGAAAGAAACGTCGCTAGCGCTCAGCCGCGGCCAACAGCGCCTCGAATTGCGACCGCGTCGGCCCTTCCGGCGCAGGCGCTACGATTGACCGGCAGGCGAGCGACGCATTGATCCGACGAAGCACCTGCCGATCGCGCAGGAATGCGTCGGGCTCCAAGAGGAGATTGAAGACACGGTCGGTTGCTTTCCGAACTACCGCGTCCTTGCGTCGGAGTTCGCCCAGGACGGCGATAAGCTGCACGACCGATCCAAGCCGCGCATCCTCCGCTTCGCCGGAACGCGACGAATTGAAGCGTCGGTCTCGGGCCTTATCCTCCGCCACCTGCGACAGGAACCAGACGCCTAAATGCCGCTCCGCCCAACTATCATGCTTCGCTACGAGGTCGATGCCGGCGGCGCCGGCTTCCGCGAGCCGCGCCACGCAGCTGGACTGGAGAAAGGCGAGCGACGTGCCGCGGCCAAGCGTCGGACTTGTGCCGAGGGCCGAATCGCCGAGCAGGATGAGTCCGCTGGCGAGCGGGCCGTCGGCATCGACCAGCCGACGGCGACAGTTAACGAAGCGTCCGAGCGGGTATGGCCGATTGATCGGCCTTCCCGCGGCGATCCAGGGAGCCGCGAGCGGCACGGCGCTCATGAAGCGATCGAACAATTCGCCGACGAGAAGGCGTCTGCGCAGGGGATCGCCTGAAGCGACCACGAGCGAGAGGGCAAAGCTTCGATTGTCGGCAGGGAACACAGCGACATCGGCGAAGTCGAGCGCGGCGACGAGCGGTAGTTCGAGCGTCGGGAAGGGAGCGCCCTCTCCGAGTCGATAATGACGGGTAAGGTAACAAAAGCCACAAGGGTGCCGCTCGGCCGGCGGCGGGCGATGACCGCCCGG
>Ga0209624_10000207_pt1 | contig 53608 bp, 46 predicted proteins | sample JacPinW_OM2H0_O1_FD_188565 | JGI IMG/M metagenome (GOLD analysis project Ga0209624, IMG submission 188565) | Forest soil microbial communities from Algoma, Ontario, Canada - Jack Pine, Ontario site 1_JW_OM2H0_O1 (SPAdes) (version 2) | ecosystem: Environmental > Terrestrial > Soil > Boreal...
CGATCTACCTTGTCCTTTTTGTCGCGGCTGTGACGATTGATCACATACACGGTGCCGCCGATCAGGCCGACCGGTATCGCGACGATCCCTATGGCTGCCGCCGCTGCCCCGGCGCCCGACGCCGATAGGACGCCGCCGCTCGTACCGATCCCCGCGACGATCAATGCCGAGGGTCCCACAATTCCGACGCCGGCGACGATTCCCACGTCCTTCATTGCGCGCAGAGCCTTGTTCGATCGGGCATCCAGTTGTTCGCGGGAAGTGCTGCTCATCTCCGGCGCCGGAAGCTTGTCGCTGTACAAGTAGATGCTCTGAATCTCGAGCGGACTCTTCGATTCATTCGTGATGGTGAGCACGTATTCGTCCCAGTTCGCATTCTTCACCCAACTGCCGCCGCCGTTGCGGAATATGAGCTCATGCACCTCGAGCGTCAGACCCTCGGGTGCCGTCGCGGCCCACCCGACGTCCGGAACGGTGGGCGGGCGCGGGTTCTCGAGCACGCGGGACGAGGCGCAGCCGCCGAGCGTTCCGCCGAGAATCAATAGACCGGCGGTCAAGGCGGCGAGCGGCCGGTGCTGGAGTTTGATTTTCATCGGCTCATCCTTCTTGTTCTTCTCGCCGCGGGGCCGGAGAGCTACGCGTCAATGAGCAACGTTAAGCCTAAGCGGCGCAGCAATACACCTCTCAAGCCGCTCGCCAGGCTGAGAACTGCAATATATCGTTGCTAAACATGGATTTGGGCCCGTGCGGACGCACGAGGTCGACCCGACTATTCCAACGCGTTCGGCTAAACCGTCTTCGCGCTGAGTCCGCCAAAGCGTCTTTGGCGGCCGTTATAGTCCTCGAGCGCGCCTAGAAAGCGCTTCTCATCGAAGTCGGGCCACAGACAATCGCTGAAATGCAGCTCCGCGAACGCGGATTCCCAGAGCAGAAAATCGCTGAGCCGTCGTTCGTTTCCGGTGCGAATCAGCAGGTCGACCTCGCTTGCCGGGCAGGCGCAATGGTCGACCTCGAGCAGCAGGCGGTGAAACTCCTCGGACGTCAGTTCTTTGTCGAGAGGGGCGCGCCGAGCGGCCTGCACGATGCTGTGCTGGGACGAGTAGTCGACCGCTATTCGCAGCAGCATCCTGTCGCCCGCCGCGCTCAGGCGCTCGCTTTGTTCGATGGACCGAAGCAAGTGCTCGCCGAGCCGATCGCGCCGTCCGATCACGTTGATTCGGATCGATTGCTCCACGCAGCGGCGGGTCTCGGTGAAGAGGTATTGTCCGAACAGGCGCATCAGGGCGGCGATCTCGGGCGCCGGCCGCGCCCAATTGGCCGATGAGAAGGCGTACAAGGTGAGTACGTCGATGTCCGCCCGCGCCGCCGTCTCGACCGTGGCGCGCACCGCCTTCGCGCCCTCGACGTGGCCCGCGGTGCGCGGCAGCCCACGCTGGGTGGCCCAGCGTCCATTGCCGTCCATGATGATCGCGACGTGCATGCGTCAAGCGCGCCGGGTTGCCTTGATGACGGCCTCGATGTGCTCGAGATAGCGCAGCAATGCCTTCTTTCCGACCGGTGTGATGCGGTATTGGGACTTCGGTCTTCGGTCCTCGAAGGATTTCGTGCACACCACATAACCTGCTTCTTCGAGCTTGCGCGCATGCGCGCTCAAGTTGCCGTCGCTTACATCGAATAGGGACTTGAGCTCGTTGAAGCTCAGCTGCTCGTTCATCGCGAGCGCACTCATGATGCCGAGCCGCACCCGCTCATAGATCAGGCGGTCGAATCCCGCATCCTCGCCGCCCGCCCGCGCGCGAAGCGGCGCCGCAGGCTTCGAAGGCGCCTTGCCGGAACTCGCAGCGGTGGGCTCACTGCGCTTGATGGCGCCGGATTTAGCCGTCATGAGTCGAGCGCCCGATCAGCAGGCCGAAGAGCAGGTGCAAACCGCCGAACCCCAAGCCCAACATGGCCGTGTGCGCGGTGGCGGGCAGCGCAAACGTCATCGATCCGAGAACGACGAACAAGCCCCCCATGATGCAGACGAGCCGCGCAATCGCCGCGCTGGTCACCGTACTCGCAGAGAGCACCGCGCAGCCGTAGAGAAGCAGCCACATGCCTGGAATGAGACCCGCCAGGCCGGTGGTTCCCAACACCCAGGTCAGCACGGCGCCGGCGAATAGAGCGGGGCAAAGGCAGAGCAGAAATTTCCTCGCCGGGCCCAAATACCGAGTGCCCCCGCGCGGAGTGATCTGACGCGCCACCAATGCGCCGCCGAGCAGCAGGGCGGCGGCCGCCGCGGCCAACCAAATCCCCAGCCAGTGGGGCGCCCAGCGGGGCAGCGATACTACGACAGATGCAAGAACGCCGATGACGCCCATGACGATGCCGGCCATGCCGGGCACGTCCATGGAACTCGACGATTCGATGGACGCTCGAATATAGGCCAGGGTGCCGAGCGCGCGGCTCTCGATGGCCACCGGAGTTTCGGAGTGAACGGAGAATAAATTGCCCGGTCTAGACATCGTCAAAAGCTTAAGAGAGATACTGTGCCTCGTCAAGTACTCTAGAATGCAGAGTGAACCGTGGACGCTCGATCGGGCGAGGCCGGCGGCCGGCGCTATTCAAACAAGGACTTCATGCGCGCGTCGCGTCCGAGTCCGCCGTACAGGTCGAACCCGCGCTCGATCCACGGACGCAGCGTATCGTTGCTCGCGAGCAGCGGCAGGGTGCTGACGCTCGCCACCCAGTGGAAGGCGCCGAGCGCGATGTAGTCCGCGTAATTCGGCGCCTTGCCTCCGAGAAAGGGATGGCGGGAGAGATGTACGCGCAGCGGCACCAGGGCATCGCGAAGCGCGGGTAGGCGCGAGGCCCGGTCCGCGGTGAATTCCTCCAAGGCCGCGCCTTTCAGGTACTCCTCCCGGCTGCGGCGAAAGTAGGTGCGATCTTCGGCGCGCGCGGCGTTGTGAACGTCCAGCACATACACGCCGAACATCCTGCGCAGTACCTCCACGGTAAACCAAGTATCGGTGAGCCGCACCATGGCGAATTCCGCCGGGGCTGCGAATAACGCCGGTGCGTCGGGAAAGGTTCGATCCAGGTACTCGGCGATGTCCCAGCTCTCGGCCATCGCGATGTCGCCGTGTTCGATGACCGGAACCGTCTTGAATCGGCCGCCCAGGATCCGAGAGACCTCGGTGAAGCCGACCGGGACGGCCTCGCAGGGCAGGCCCTTGTGAGCAAGCGCGTAGCGGATGCGCCATACGTAGGGGCTGGCCGAGCGGCCGTTGTCGAGCACGAGCTCGTAGAGACGGATTTTGCCCTCGGCGGTCACTTCGGGGCCAGAACTCTCACCGTGTAATCGGTCTCCATGTATTTGCCTTTTGGGCCGATTCCCTGAACGGTGAACCGATCAGTGCCGACAAAATCCTTTTCCGATGTGTAAATGACCTCGACGCCGGGGCTTTTCTTTTTATTGCAATCGTATCCGGGACTTGTCGACGGAAAACTCGTGTACCCATCCGCGTTGACGAATTCAACGGCACCGTGCGTCGGCGGACTCTTCAGCTGCGTCTTTACCAGTCCGTTGGAACTGCAGTCGGGACTGACCGAGTAATAAAATCCGACGTGTTGCGGCATCCCGGATAATGCCCCGCGCTCGACCTTCTTGCTGGAGCCGGGCTGATCCTGCGGGGAGAAGTTGACGTTGATTTGTACCTGCGTCGAGGCACTCTTTACCGGCGGCGGCGACGATGCGCATCCGCCGACGACCACAGAGAGAAAAATCATGGCGATGCCGCGGATCTTCATGGTCATTGCTCACTCCCTAATCCCGCCGTGTTCATAACTAGTGCACGTTCATCGGCTCGTCGAGGCTCACGCGACAGTGCGGGCAATGTGCGGTCTTGGCCCATCCGTTTGCAGCCCGGGCGGCAATCGAGCCGAGCGGACGTTCGCAGCGCGGGCATGGCGTGCGGTTCAGCAACACGATGACCCCCACGAGTCCGGCAAAAAAAGCCGCGAGTGAAAACCAGTTCAGCCAAAAGCTGTCAGGCACGAAAACAGCCGACAAAACGCACAAAGCGATGCCCGGAAGCACGAACAGCACCGCCTTATTTCTGCGTCGCTGCAGATAGTCCCGTATCGTCATGGGCTCACATCCTACCGTGTAGTCAGGGACCCTGGTACACAGTTGACGCGGCGGCCGCCGCGTTCCAATCTTCGCAAGCGTCGATGCGAACGACAGGGATGGACCCTTGGTACCGAGATCCAAGTTTTGGACGTGGGCGGCAGGATTGCTGATCATCGCCGTCCTCATCGAGTTCGGCCTGTGGTTTCGCGGTTCGCCCGCCTCCGCGCCGCCCTCGACCGCGTCCAAGAATGTACCCGCGAAGCTACGCACTCTCGTGACGTCCCCGGCGCCGCTCGGTCCCCAATCCCTGCCTGATAATTTCCGCAAAGTGGAGATTTGCGGCTTCGGCAAGGTCGCGCTCGACCCCACCGATCCGACGGCCGCATCCAGTTACATTGGCGCGAGGACTGAGAAAGCGGCACAGAATTGGCTTTCCGCATTGCTGAATAACGATGACTATCGGGCCCGCGCAGCGGGACTCTTTCTGGAGGGAAAAATCGGCGTACCCCAGATCCTGCCGATGACGGATCAGGCGCGCGACAGCCTGGTGCAATTGGCCGTCGGGACAGCGGATCCCGCCGTCTACGCCACGGCCCTGTACGCGTGCAGCGCCAAATTCGGTGGCTCGGCTGCCGGCTCGTGCGGGCAGATATCGGTGGACGGATGGGCCCGGCTGGACCCCGACAACGCAGTGCCGTGGCTGCTGCTGGCCGGCAAGGCGCGTGACCGACACGATGACGCAGTCGAAGCAGAGGCGTTTGGGCGGGCGGCCAAGGCATCCATGAGCGATGCCTACCTGTATTCGATGTACACCTTCGCCGAACCTGAGATGCCCAGCGACCTGACACCCACCCAGCGCTCCTACCTTGCCGTGGAGGTGATCGGCCTTGAAGCGGCCACCACCAACGGTGAATTCAGCGTGGCCTCGAAACATTGCTCCGCCGAGGCCATGGGCGACAGCAATGTCCGGCAGCAGTGCAGCTCTTTGGCGGAGCTTTGGGTCACCCGGGGTACAACGCTGCTGGACTTCGGGATGGGCACGAGCATCGGCGCCCGCGCCGGCTGGCCGGCGCGGCGAGTGACTGATCTCAGGATGGAACTCGATGCCCTGACGCAGGCGATTGTGGAAACAGGGCCGGCGAGCGAAGGCGATACCTGGAGCTGCGACACGGTCCAACGCGGTAACGCGTATGTGAGCCGCATGGCGAGAATGGGGGAAATACGCGCCGCGCGGGATGCGCTCGAACGTTCGGGCCGGACGGTGCCGGAGTTGGCGCAGAAGCAGGCCGACACCATGGAAAAGATTCGCCGCGATGCAGAACAGCGGCAATCGGCCGCCCCGGCGGACACCTCACCCTAATCGCCCGCGCTGCGAATGCCGGGCTAAATCGCCAACGCCTCGATGAGCGCGCGGTAATCCGCCAACCCCGGCGTCTTCAAGCCGGCCACTTTGCCCTGATCGTCCCATTGACGGACGCGTACCGCATCCCGGTAGAAGCGTTCGGTCTCGAATTGAGCGACCTCGTGCGCCTTCATGGGGCCGCCCTGCAGTTTCAGGGTGATCACCGATGGGGGGCTCAACTTGGCGAAGTATTCCGCGTCCGTGGCCAAGAGATAGCGCTTGGCGGGTACGTGCAGGCGCACCGGTTCCGACACCTCGGGGCGAAATCGCTCTGCGAGCCAGCGGCCTCCGACCCGCTCGTGGTGAGCATCTTCGGTCCAGTCCGCAAGATCGCTCGGCACCTCCACGACCAGGTGTCCGATGTCGTGCAATAGGGCGGCGACGACGAGTCCCGGCGGCGCGCCCTGGGCTTGCGCGAAGTACGCGGCCTGCAAAGAGTGCTCGGCCATCGAAATGCTTTCGCCGAAGTAGACGTCCTCGCCGCGTTTTTCGAATATGGCGAGAATTTCGTCGGTGAGATTCATGGGCGTTGGTCCGGGTGGAATTGACGTCGAAGCAGGGCGGCCTCGGAGTACACGCTGTCGCGAGTCAGGTAGCAGCCTCGCAGGTGGCGCGGGAATTTTGCCGAAGAGAAGGCGGTTCGGCCGTGCAGGGTGCGTTGATTGTCGAAGACCACGAGATCGCCGTCGTGCAGACGCAGCTGCAAGTGGAACCGCGAGTCGCGGAGCAGGGCGGCAAAGCACCGATAAGCCGAGTAGAACGGCCGCGCATCGCGCGCGGCCAGCCGCAGCGGCGCGATAGAGCGGCTGTTGTAGTGCACGGCGCTCACCTCGCCGGAACAGGTGAGTTGAATCAGCGGTCTTTCGGCGTAGAGCTCCGCGTCCTTGGATCGATATAGGAAGGGCACGGGTGTCTGGCTCAGGATGGCGAAGGCATCGGGAGACGTGCTGCGCAATTGTTCGGCGATGGCGAATCCGTCGCCGAACAGGCTTTCGCCGCCGTCGGGCGACGAGACCAAGGCATGCAGCACCTGAAACCCCGGCACCGGCTCGCGGTAGGGATTGTCCGTGTGCAATCCCAATCCCAAGTCCGAATACGCCAGATTTTCCGGCTGCGGCACCGAGCGCACGTCGAAGATCTGCCCGTAGTTGGTCTCCGAGATCCGCCCCACCAGGGATGCGGCCTCGAGAATTCCGGCATCGACCGACGGCACCTCGCTCAGGAAGGCAATCCCGTCTTGCAGCAGCCGCGCCGTCCATGCCGCGCGCAGCGGCCGATCGCCTTGTGCCTCCCGGAAGGTCGCCCAGGCGAAATCCTTCTTGGCATCGAGAGCGGATCCCTCGAGCCAGCGCTTGGGCGCGAATTCCGGCGGCCGCAGGGAGCGGTTCGGTGCATGTGCGCGCAGCCATTCGAGTTCGAAGGCCGCGGGCCGCGGCTCGGCTTCCCACTCGATATTCACCGCACCGTTGCGGGCAGTGGCCGACCGAATCCTGGGATTCTCGGGCAGATCCGGGATGTCCACGAGCCGTTGCCCGCTGTGGGGATCGCGGTCCTCGCGCAGATTGTCGCGCAGCCACAGACTCGCATACTCGCTCGAGGTGCCGTCGACCCATTCGACATTGAGCATGTCAGGCAGCGACCAGATCCGTTTTGCCTGTGCAGCGCCGGTCATGGCAGGGGTTTGCTGCTGGCGGCCGCTTTCGCGCCCAACAAGAACAAATAACCGGCGCCGAGCGCCGCCAGGGCGCTGACGGCCGCCAGAGCCACGAATACTCCTTTCCAGCCGAAGGCCACCGAGACGCGGGCGATGCTGTCGCCGGCGACCACCGCGCCCAGGTAGCCCACTCCGTCGATGATGCCCGATGAGACCGCGCCCGCCTGTTTGCCGCCGAAATCGAGCGCGAAGGCGCCGCCGAGATAGGAATACGGACCCAGCAGGCAGAAGGCGATGGTGCCGATGGCGATGAGCGGCAACAGCGATCCGGTCAGGCTGGACGGCAAGGTCATGAGGGCGAGCAGGGCCGCGGCAGTGGCGGCCAATCCCACGAACATGATCAGCGGCCGCCCGTTCACGCCGAGACGATCGCTGAGCCAGCCGGTCGCGAGCACCGATACCGCGCCGACGCCCGGAAAAATCGAACTCAGGCGTGCCGCACTGCTCACGCTGTATCCCAGATAAGAGCGCAAATACTCGGGCGTCCAAAAGTTGAATGACTCGCGAATTATCGTGCAGCCCAGGGACAGGAAGCAAACCAGTATGAAGGCGCGGCTGCGGAACAAGGGGAGTAGAAGCTGAGCCACGCTTTGAGGCCGCGATTCCGATCCCGCAAACAGATTCAGGGGATTCGGTTTCGCCTCGGTGAAGCCCGCATCGAGGCGCGATTCCCGAAGAAAGAAATAATTGACCGCCAAGAACACACCGACCACCGCGGCGGCAAAGTAAAACAAGGCGCGCCAGCCGAAGCCATGCTCGATGAGCATTCCCATCCATTGGCGCGCCGCCGCGTCTCCCACGAGGTAGCTGATGCTCAGAATGCCGATGATCATTCCGTAGGACGAGAAGTCGAACCATTTCGAGGAAACTTTGATGAGTCCCGCCCACGACAGCGATTGTGTCAGGCGGTTGCCGATCCATGCGATGCTGAACAGCGGCAGGCTGAGTCCCGATGCAAACATCAGCGTGAACGCGGTTGCGCCCACCAAGCCGATGAGAAAGTTGACCCGGCCGCCCCAGAAGTCGCCGAGACCTCCCAGGAACAATTTGCCCAGAGCGTAGGCAAATACGCCGAAGGAGGCGATCGAGCCCATGCGGATGATGGCATCGCCGTGACTGAGGCCGTGCTTCCCCAACTCGTCGGCCAGCAGCGGCGTTGCGACCGACAGGTCGGCGCGGCAGAAGTAGAGCGCACCGTAACCGCCGAACAGGAGCAGCACCGTCGCCGTCTGCCGCAACCGCAAAGACCGAGTGGTCGCGCCGGCCGCGGGCGCTTGCGCCACAGGTTCGGGCATGCTGGCCATACGGGAATCCCAGGAAAGGTCGAGTTTGAGAGCTGTGCTGAGCGCAGCCATCATCTCACCTGAGTCGCTCGCGGGCCACCGCAGTGCAGCGGCGCCGGGACCAGGCGTTGGCACAGAACCTGCTTACTACTCTGGGAGGCCCCGGGGTGCACGTTCTCCCGGGTGCGCAAATTCAGATATCGAGGGCCGGTGATGAGGTATTGGCACATGGCAGATGAGATTCGGACCGATGCCGGCCGCACGGGCGGCAATGCGTTGCCGCCGCCGGCGGCAAAGCGGCAAGACCTTGCCGTCACCCTCCTATTAACCCAAGGAAATTTCCTATGTCCTCAGTCACCAATCTGAGCTCCGTCTCGCCGGCGGCGCTTCCACCGGTCAACCTTCGTTCGCACGGTCATAAGCACGGTTCGCAGGTGGACTCCACCGACGCTTCCAGCGATTCGACGAGCAATGATGCGTTGGGGCAAGCGCCCGCAGGCGCCACGCAGAGCCTCTTCGGGACGCTGATGCAGTCGCTCGAACAGGTGATCGGCCTGCAACCGGGCACGACGACGCCGGCCGCCACCGCGGGCACGGCGACCTCCGCCGGCGCCACGACGGCGAGCGCGACGACCCCGGCTTCCTCGACGACCGCGGGCACAGCCGCATCGGCGGCCGCCGGCACGTCCACGTCTGCGCAGCAAAACACGCTGCTGCAGAATTACTTGAACAATTTGTCGCACAAGGGGCAGGCCGACGGTTCGCAATCGCCGAAGGTCGCCGGAGCCAGCATCAGCGCCAACGCGTAAGGCGCGCTGCGGGTGCCGGCGGCCGGCGCTCGATTGACGTTCACAGGTTGCCCGGCTAGTCTCAAGACGGCCGGGCAACTCAAGTGAACACCATCAAACGACTGCCGACTCTGTTCATTCCGCACGGCGGCGGCCCGTGCTTTTTCATCGATCCGCCCGCGGCCTATCCGCATATGTGGGATGGATTGGCCGGCTACCTGCGAGGCATCGACGCATCGCTCGGCATCAGACCCAAGGCGGTGCTGGTGATTTCGGGGCACTGGGAGAATCCTCTGCCCACGTTCAACATCGCGGCCAAGCCGGGCCTGCTGTTCGACTACTACGGATTTCCGGAACATACCTATCGATTGAAGTATCCGGCGACTGGCGCCCCGGAACTGGCCGAACGCGTCCGCAAGCTGTTGGGGGATGCGGGCTTTCAGAGCGATGTGGAATCCAGGCGCGGTCTCGACCACGGGGTGTTCGTGCCCTTTCTGCTCATTTATCCCAGCGCGGACGTGCCCATTCTGCAGCTCTCGCTACAGGCCAGCCTCGATCCCGCGCTGCATCTCAACTTGGGCCGCGCCTTGGCGCCGCTGCGGGATCAAGGAATTTTGATCGTCGGCAGCGGCATGAGCTATCACAATTTGGCCGATATGTTCTCGGGGCGAGGCGCCGACGCCGCGGCCGCCTTCGATTCCTGGCTGGGCGACGCCGTGCAAGATCCCGTAACCCGAGACGATCTATTGACGAAGTGGCGCGAGGCGCCGGGCGGTGCGGCCTCGCATCCGCGCGAAGAGCATTTGATTCCCCTGATGGTCGCCGCCGGCGCGGCGGCCGGCGACCGCGGAGTTCGCAGCTTCGGCGAGTCGATCGGCGGCAAGCGGATCTCCGGCTTCCAGTTTGGTTGAGGACCCCCGGAGCTTTCGGCGACGCTCCTGCGCCGGCTTTAGTCCTCGGCGCGCAGCGCCGCGATGTTCTCCGCGGTCAGCGCCGACGGTTGCGCGCCGAATCGCGCGGTGACGTAGTTGGCGAGACTTGCAATCTCCTCGTCGGAATAGGCGCCGCCGAAAGCGGGCATGCTGGTCCCCGCATCGGGCGCATGCCGGTGCGCGCCGGTCAGAATGATCTGCGCCACATTGATCGCAGTGGGGTCGTTCACCGAGCGTGCACCCGTGAGCGTTGCATCCGGGAGAACCGGACTGACCCCGCTCCAATCGTGGCAGGCCGCGCAGGCTCCGGCATACACGGCCTTGCCGCGCGCATCGACGTCGGCGGCCACTCCCTCCGAGTGCAGGGCGGACGCGGGGGCGGCCTTGGGCGCCGGCAGGTCGGCAGTCGCGATTGCGGACACCGATCGCAGGTAGGTCACCATCGCCGAGATATCGCTCTGCGTCAGATACCGCAGGCTCTCATCGACGGCCTCGCCCATGGGTCCCGTCGCCGTGCCCCGGCCGTCGGCATGACCCATCGAAAGATAGTGCGCAAGATCGGCCTCGCTCCAGGCGCCGATGCCCGATTTAGAATCCGACGTGATGTTGTAGGCACGCCAGCCGGCCGTCACCGCGCCTGAGAATTTTTCTCTCTGGTTGAGCGCCTGCATGAGATTGCGGGGCGTGTGGCATTCGCCGCAGTGTGCCATGGCTTCCACCAGGTAGGCGCCGCGATTCCATTGCGGATCGCGCGTTGGCCTCGGCTCGAATCGCTTGTCCGGATTGAACAACATAGCCCACATGCCCATGAGCCAGCGCTGGTTGAACGGAAAGCTCAGCTTGTTCTCGCGGTCCGGGGCATGCACGGGCTTGAGGCTGAAGAGGTAGGCCTTGATGGCGCCCGCATCCGCATCGGACATGTAGGTATAGCTGGTGAAGGGCATCGCCGGATAGAGTTTCTCATTGCCGGGGGCGATTCCCTTGTGTACGGCGTTGAGGAAATCCGCGTCGCTGTAATCGCCGATACCCGTTTCCTTGTCCGGAGTGATGTTGGTCGAGTACAAAGTGCCGAAAGGCAGCACGAAGGCACGTCCGCCCGCATACGGGGTACCGCCGTCGGCGGTGTGGCACGCCGCGCAATCCGCCGCGCGCGCGAGATACGCGCCGCGCTCGATGAGGCTCGCGCTCTCGAGCTCGGGCGGAACGCCGGTGGGGTCCGCTCCCTGATATCCGCTGAGCGCCACGCGCGTCCCGCCCGCGAAATCCGTGGGGGACGGCGCGAGCGCCACGATCCATGCCCAGCCGATTAAAACTACGGCAAGGATGACGCCGATGCCGATGAGGAGGTTGCGCCGCGCGCGGCCGGTGTTCGCTGAGTCGTTCATGATGGTTTCTTCCCGGAGAGAACATCTGGATCGATGGGGAGCCGGCGCAGGCGGATGCCGGTCGCCGCGTACAGGGCGTTGCCGACGGCCGGAGGCGCGGCGGTCACGCCGGTCTCGCCGATGCCGCCCGGCGCTTCGCCGCTATTGATGAGGTGCACTTCGATTCGCGGGGCCTCGTTGATCCGCATCATGCGGTAGTCGTTGAAATTGCTCTGCTGTACCCGGCCCTTGTCGATGGTGATATTCCCGTGCAGAGCGGCGGTCAGCCCGAATATCAGGCCGCCTTGCATCTGCGCGACCACCGTGTCCGGATTGACGATGATGCCTGTGTCCACGACGCACACCAGCCGCTGCACTCGGACCTCGCCGCGGCTGTCCACTTCCGCCTCGGCGACCGTCGCGATGAACGTGCCGAACGCCACCTGCAGCGCGATGCCGCGGCCCGTGCGAGCGGGCAGGGCGCTTCCCCAGCCGGACTTCTCCGCCGCGAGTTCGAGCGCCGCCTTGAGACGGGGAGAATTGCCGAGCATATCGCGGCGAAAGGCGACGGGATCCTTGTTGGATTTCTTCGCCAACTCATCCATGAAGCTTTCGATGGCGAACACGTTGTTGTTGGGGCCGACTCCGCGCCAGAAACCGGTGGGCACCGCGAACGGCTCGTCGCGCACGTATTCCACGCGCATGTTCGGGATGTCGTAGGGCATGTCGACGGCGCTGTCGACCGAATCGATGTCGATCCCCTTTTGAAACGCCGGCGGCAGCCAGCGCGCAATGACCGAGGAACCCGTGATGCGGTGTTTCCATCCGGCAATGCGGCCGTTTGCGACGGTGGCGGACAACGAGTCGCGGTACACGGGCCGGTACACGTCGTGCTGGATGTCCTCTTCCCGCGTCCACACCACCTTGACCGGCCCATCCACCTGCTTGGCGATTTGCACGGCCGAGCCCACCATGTCGGTCTCGAGTCTACGGCCGAAGCCGCCGCCGATCAGATGGTTGTGCACTATCACCTTGTCGATGGGCAGTCCGGCGACCTTGGCCGCCGTGGCCTGCGCTCGGGAGAGAACCTGGGAGCCCACCCACACCTCGCACCCCGTCGGCGTGACGTGCACGGTGCAGTTCATCGGTTCCATGGTCGCATGCGCGAGGAAGGGCAGCTCATAGTCCGCTTCCAACAACTCGCCTCGAGCCAGACCCTTGGCGATGTCTCCCGTGGACTTGGCGACCGCGCCTTCGGTTTTGCTCGCGGCGCGGAGCTGCTTCCAAACATCGTCGGATGAAACCCCGGAATGAGGCCCCTCGTTCCAGGCAATGTCGAGCGCGGCCAAGCCCTGCTTGGCCGCCCACATGTGATCGCCGACCACCGCGACGAAATCATCGAACACGATCACCTGCCGTACGCCCGGGACCGATTTCGCCTTGGTGTCGTCGACATGCCCGACCTTGCCGCCGAATACCGGACAGGCGGCCAACGTCGCGAACTTCATGCCCGGCAGCATCACATCGATGCCGTACCGCGCCTTGCCGTTGACTTTGTCCGGCGTGTCGAATCGTTTGAGCGGCTTGCCGATCAGCTTGAAATTCTTCACGTCCTTGAGCGGCGGATCCTTGGGCGGTGTCAGGCCCGCGGCACGGTCGATCAGCGCCGCGTAGGCGAGACGGCGGTTGCTCGAGTCGTGGATGACCTCGCCGTTCTCGGTGCGAATGGCGGCAGGATCCGCCTTCCATACCTGCGAAGCGGCTTGAACCAGCATGGCGCGCGCGCCAGCGGCGGCCTTGCGCAAGGGCAGCCAAAACGACCGTACCGAATTGGAATTGCCCGTGACTTGAATGCCGAATATGGGGTTCGCATAGAGCTTGTCGTTGGGCGGCGCGTGTTCGAGCGTCACGCGCGCAAAATCCGCGTCGAGTTCTTCCGCCAATATCATGGCCACGGCGGTGTATATGCCCTGGCCCATCTCGACCTGCGGCATGATGAGCGTAACCCGGCCGTGCCCGTCGATGCGAATGAAGGCGTTGGGTGCAAAACTCGAGTTCGCGGACGGAGCGCCGTGAGCCATGGGCAGGTGGAAGGCAACCACCAAACCGCCGCCCACCGCGAGACTGGCCTCGAGAAAACCGCGCCTCGTGAGCGCGGCGCCGGGCTTCGGGTTCGATACCGCGATGGCTGAACCGTTATTGTGCCGCATGCTTGATCGCCTCTCGAATGCGCACATAGGTGCCGCATCGGCAAATGTTTCCCGCCATGGCCGCGTCGATGTCGGCATCGTTGGGATGCGGGGTCGCGTTGAGCAGCGCCGTCGCGGACATGATCTGTCCCGACTGGCAGTAGCCGCACTGGATGACCTCCAAATCGAGCCAGGCTTTTTGCACTTTGGCGCCGTTCGCCGAGGCGCCGACTCCCTCGATCGTCGTGATGGCGCGCTGGCCGACGGATCCCACGGCCAACAGACAGGAGCGCACCGGCGCTCCGTCGATGTGCACCGTGCAGGCCCCGCACTGCGCGATGCCGCAGCCGAATTTGGTGCCGGTCAGTCCCAGGAGATCCCTTAGTACCCAGAGAAGCGGCATGTCGGGAGGCGCGTCGATTTCTCTGACTTCACCGTTGATATGCAGACTGACCATGAGTACCTCGTCAGGGCAGGACAGTGGCTCGGGCGCCGTCGCCCTATTAGATTACCGCATCAATCGCCGGATTTCAGACTCCCGTCCAGAAACTGCTGCACCTCTTGGAACAGCTGCATGCGGTTCTTTTCCAGCATGACGTGGTGGGTGCCTTCGCCGATCTCCACATAGCGCTTATAGGGCGCATGAGTCAGCCGGGCGAAGTAGGCGTACAGCATGGGGCTCGGCGTATCCGCGTCCCACTCGGCGTGCGCCAGGAAGGTGGGTACACGAATTTCCGAGGGATCGTACTGCGCCTTGCCGGCGGCCCAGAACTCGCCTATGTCCTGCACGACGCCGTTGGGCGCACGCACGACCGGCGGAGTTTGTTTCGCACCCTCCGGATCGCTGGCAGAAGTGGCACTCCACCAGGCGTCGAACCACCCGGCCGGGATCAGTTCCGCCGCCTTGTCTTCGGGCACGCCCTTCAACCAGCGGCTCTTCGCCGCTTCCCGCGTGACGCTGCGGTAAGCGCCCAACTTTCCGCCCGGGTTGATGGTCGGCGGAGACGTCAAAATCCAGATGGGCGCGTAGAGCACGAGGCGATTGACCTTGTCGTTGTTCTGCGCGGTGTACCACCCCATGATTTCGGTGCCCCAAGACCAACCTAAAAGGTCGATCCTCGGGACGCCGCGGCGCTTCAAGATGAAATCCACCGCCGCGCCCACGTCCTTGACCGCGGATTCGGTCCGCTCGATAGGCGGATTATCTTCGGCCGGCCGGCTCATCTGCGGAGGACGGGTGGATTTGCCGTAGCCGCGCAGGTCCACCAAGTACACGTCGTAGCCGTGCTCGGCGATATAGTCCATCCAGGAAAGGCCGTTCAGCTTCAGATCGAACGCCGACTCGGCCGGATAGGTCGCACCGTGCACGAAGAGCAGGATCTTGTCGGGCGCGAATTTTTTTACTCCCTGCGGGCGCTTGTTGCGCACATAGAGGTCGATACCGGGATCGACCGCGGGAATCATGAACTCCTCCGTCGTTGTCTTGGGTGCTGCACCGTCCGCCGCCGCACCCGCCGCACCCGCCGCACCCGCCGCGGACGCCGCGCCCGCCGCCGACATGAGGCCGGCTGCCATGGCAAGCCAGAATTTCAATCCGCCGTGCTTCCCCATTCTTCCCCCGCCGGTGCGCTTATGTAATTCATGCAACTGTGGCACTCTTCGGCTAGGGATTCCACTTGGGAGCGGCACATGAGCGAAAAAATCTACAAAGGCAGCTGCTTTTGCGGCGAGGTGCAATTCGAGGTGTCGGGTGAGCCGGCAGCGATGGGATACTGTCACTGTGCATCCTGCCGGCATTGGTCTGCGGGCCCGGTGAACGCGTTCACCCTGTGGAATCCACAGGTACTGAAGATAACGCACGGCGCCGCGAGCATCGGCACTTACAATAAGTCGCCCATCAGCTTTCGCAAGTGGTGCAAGGTGTGCGGTGGGCATCTGTTCACCGATCATCCGACCATGGGGCTGGTGGATGTCTATGCTGCGATGATCCCCAAGCTCGCGTTCGAGCCCGGCGTGCACGTGCACTATCAGGAAACCGTACTGCACATCCCTGACGGCAAGCCAAAAATGAAAGACATGCCCAAGGAGATGGGCGGGTCGGGAGTTACATTGCCGGATTGACGGGAGACTTTCGTGCGCGCCCTTCTGACGAAGATCTCCCTGCTGTGCATCGCTGCAGCCTGCGCCCAATTCGCGCCTTGGTGCGCGGCGGCGCAGGGCGCGGAACCCGAGCCCACGCAGCACGAGTTCGTCATCGATAATTTCAAGACGGAGAGCGGCACGGTGCTCCCGCAGGCGCGTATCGTGTACGGTACCTACGGGCAATTGAACGCCGCAGGCGACAACGCCGTGCTCCTGCCCTCGCACTACATGGCGGAGATGCACGGCTACGGTTTCGTGATCGGACCGGGCAAGGCCCTCGACCCGAAGAAGCTGTTTCTGGTCGCAACCGAGTTATTCGGCAACGGCCGTTCATCATCTCCCAGCAATACGCCGGAACCCTTCCATGGTCCGCGATTCCCGATCACGACCATCCGGGACAACGTGGAGGCGGTGCACCGGCTGCTCACCGAGCAGCTGCACGTGCGGCATGTGCGGGCCGTGATTGGCTTCTCCATGGGGGCGCAGCAGGCGTTTCAGTGGGCGGTGAGTTATCCGGAATTCATGGATGGCATCGTGGCCACCTCGGGGACCGCGAAGACCTACGGCCACGGCATCGTCCGGCTCGAGGGGCAAATTGCCGCGCTCACGGCCGACGCGGCTTTTCGGGGCGGCGACTACACCGATCAGCCCGAGAAGGGCATACAGGCCTTCGCCATGGTCTGGACGGGGTGGCTGTTTTCCCAGGAATGGTGGCGCCAGGAGCTGTGGCGGACCGATGCCTCCCTCGGCGGCAATTTCGACCAGGTGGTCGAGCGCTTCCGAACGAACTTCATTCCGGGTGCCGACGCCAACAATCTGATTCTGCAGATGCGCACCTGGGAGAAGCACGACGTCGGCAATACGGCGCCGTTCCACGGCGACGTCGAGGCGGCGCTGCGCTCCATCAAGGCGCGGGTGCTCTACATGCCGTCGCAAACCGATCTGTACTTCCCGGTGACCGACGCCCGCTATGAAGCGGCGTTCATCCCGCACTGCGAGCTCGTCCCCATACCCTCGCTTTGGGGGCATCCAGCCGGCGCCGGAGCGTCGCCGGCCGACGGCAAATTCTTGAATGAGCACATTGCGCGCTTCCTCGGTCCATAGGATGGACCCAACCCTTGTGCCGCAGTTGCCAGCCTGTATAGTTTGGCCCGCCCTCTCAAACATTAACGAATAATTCAGCATCCATCCCGAGGTACCCATGCTTCGCCACGGATTCGTCAGCGCCGGACTGCGCGCAATCGCCGGCCTTGTTCTCTGTGCATCCGCATGGAGCGCCACCCCCCTGCTGCTGCGCAATCCCTCGCTCAGCGAGGATCGGATCGCCTTTCTATACGCCAACGATATTTGGACCGTCGCGCGGGAAGGCGGAGATGCGCGCAGGCTGACCTCGGTCGGCACCGTGTCGGCGGGGCCGTATTATTCTCCGGATCACAGGCAGATCGCCTACTCGACCCGGGCACGCGGCCTCATGGATGTGTACGTGATCAGCTCGGAGGGCGGCGTACCCCGGCGTCTGACCTGGGAGCCCACCGGCAGCCGCGTTGCGGGCTGGACCGCCGACGGCAAGGAGGTGCTGTTCACCTCCTACCACGCCAGCTACTCGGACTTTCCCCGACTGTACCGGGTGCGCGCCGACGGCGTCGGACCCGCGCAGCTGGTGCCGCTGCCGAGCGTCGCCGCAGGCAGCTTCTCCGAAGACGGCAACACTCTGGCCTATGTTCCCTTCGAACAATGGCAAACCGCGTGGAAGCGCTATCGCGGCGGCCAAACGACACCGATTTGGCTGGCGAACATCAAGACTCTCGATGTAGAGAAGATTCCCCGCGAGAATTCCAACGACTCCCATCCGGTATGGAGCGGCGGCACCGTCTACTTCCTGTCCGACCGCAACGGTCCCGTGTCGCTATTCAGTTATGACACCGGCACGAAGCAGGTTCAGGAGGTCATCGCGAATCAAGGACTCGATCTCAAGACCGTCGCCGCCGGACCCGGCGCACTGGTGTACGAACAGTTCGGCTCTCTGCATCTTTATGATTTGGCAATGCATCAGGAGCATGCCGTGCCGGTCACCATTCGCGGCGATCTGCCCAATCTCGAGCCGCGCTTGGGCTCAGTGCCGGCGAAGGATGTGCAAGGCGTCGCCATCTCGCCGACCGGCGCGCGCATTCTGGCGGAAGCCCATGGCGATATCTTTTCGGTGCCTGCCGAGAAGGGCGATACCCGCAATTTGACCCGTACGCCGGGCTCTGCCGAACGCGACCCCGCCTGGTCGCCGGACGGAAAATCCATTGCGTACTTCGGCGATGCGTCGGGCGAATACCAACTTTACGTACGCGATCAAGACGGCCTGCAGGCGCCGAAAGTCATCGATCTGGGCCCGGACCCGTCGTTCTATTACGCACCGCACTGGTCGCCCGATTCCAAGCGCATCGCCTATACCGACAAGCATCTGCGCCTCTGGTACGTCGACGTGGCGGGCGGCAAGCCGGTCAAGATCGACACCGGCCTACGGGGTGGATTCGGAGCCGCCGAAGAACTCGCCTGGTCGCCCGACTCGCAGTGGATTGCCTATACCCGCGATCTCGAGAGTCAGATGCACGCGATCTTCGTCTATTCGCTGGCCACGCACGTCTCGACGCAGGTCACCGACGGCATGAGCAACGCCGCGCACCCGGTATTCGATGCGAGCGGCAAGTATTTGTACTTTGCGGCGTCGACGAACAACGGACCCTCGGACGCCGGGATAGACCTCTCCTCGCTCGATCGCGCCACGGACAGCAGCGTCTACGTGGTCGTGCTGTCGCGCAGCGGCGTCTCGCCGGTGCCGCCGGAGAGCGATGACGAGAACAAGAAGAAGGATGACGAGGACAAGAAGGACGACGGCAAGAAGGACGAATCAAAAAAGGGTGAGTCCAAAAAGGATGAATCCAAGAAGGACGAGTCAAAAAAGGAGAAACCCAAGCCGACAGTCATCGATCTGGCCGGGATCGGCAATCGCATCCTCTCCTTGCCCATTCCCGCCCGTAACTACATCGATTTGTCCGTCGGCAAGACGGGGGTGCTGTTTCTCGCCGAAGGCGCGCCGGTCGGCCGTCCGTCCGGGGAGGGAGGCCCGGAATTTTTCTCGCTGTGGCGATTCACCACCGAGAAGCGCCTGACCGAGGAGTTGTTGAGCGGAGTCACCGCTTTCAAGGTTTCTTTCGACGGCGAAAAACTGTTCTTTGCCCGTCAGGACAACTGGTTCCTTGTGCCGGTGTCCGATCTGAAGCCGGGTTCGCCGGATGGGCCGCAGGGCAAACCCGTCAACAATGGCGGCATGTCCGCGCTGATCGACCCGCGGGCCGAATGGAAGCAGATGTTCCGCGAGTCCTGGCGTCTGCAACGCGATTTCCTCTACGATCCGCACCATCATGGGCTCGATCTGGCGAAGATCCAGGCGAGGTATCAGCCGTACCTCGACGGCCTGGCATCGCGCGACGAGTTCACCTACCTGTGCGACGAGATGCTGGGCGAAGTGCAGATAGGCCACATGTTCGTGCGCGGCCCGCGCGACGCGGACAACGCGCCGAAGCCGGGATTGCTCGGCGCCGACTACACCGTGGATCACAATCGCTATCGATTCGCGAAGATATACAACGGACAGAATTGGACTCCGTCGTTGGCCGCGCCGCTGACGCTTCCGGGCATCAACATCGTCGAGGGCGATTATCTGCTGGCCGTGAACGGCCGCGAATTGCACGCCTCCGACAATATCGACGCCTTCTTCGATGGCACCGCGGGCAAGCAGACGGTGTTGCGCATCGCGAAGAGCGCCGAGGGCGCCGAGGCGCGCGATGCGACGGTGGTTCCGGCGGATTCCGAGCACGGCTTGCGCAATCTCGACTGGATCGATTCGAATCGGCGCAAGGTGGATGCCTTGTCGGGCGGCAAGATCGCCTACATCTACATGCCGAATACGGCAGGTGCCGGGTACACCAATTTCAACCGCTATTTCTACGCGCAGTTGGACAAGCAGGCGGTGATACTCGATGAGCGCTACAACGAGGGCGGATTCATCGCCGACTACATCGTCAACGTGCTGGGTCAAAAGCGACTGAGCGGTGCCATCGAAAGGGACGGCAAGCCGGTGCACGATCCGGAAGGCGCGATCTTCGGGCCCAAGGCGATGATCATCAATCAATCGGCCGGCTCAGGCGGCGACGCCATGCCCTGGTACTTCCGCAAGGCGGGCCTCGGGACCTTGGTCGGCGTGCGCACCTGGGGCGGCTTGGTCGGCATCGGCGGTTATCCGCGACTGATCGACGGCGGCTCGGTCACTGCGCCTCGCTACGCGATATTCGGCCTCAACAGCGACTGGGAAGTCGAGGGACACGGCGTTGCGCCCGATGTCGAAGTGGAAGAACTGCCGAAGGACGTCGCCGCGGGGCGCGATGCGCAGCTCGAGCGCGCCGTAGCCATCGTTCTCGAACAGCTGAAGGAGCATCCGGTGGTCGAGCCGCCGGTACCGCCGTATCCCAACTACCACCCGAAGGACGGTCTCGGCAACCGCTGACGTAGGTTACTCGGTGCTACGCGCCTCGCCATGGGGGCCGAGGCGTTCAACTCGGCCGGACGGCCGGGTTAGGTACGTTTCAAGGATTGCAGCAGCGGCGCGATCAGATCGAGGGGCAGCGGGAACACGATCGTCGAACTCTTTTCGCCGGAGATGTCGGCCAGCGTCTGCAGATAACGCAATTGCAGCGACGCAGGCTCGCTGGAAAGGATCTTGGCGGCTTCCGCCAGCGTTTGCGCCGCCTGTTTCTCGCCTTCGGCGTGGATCACCTTGGCGCGCCTGCCGCGCTCGGCCTCGGCCTGACGGGCCATGGCGCGGATCATGGTCTCATCCAGATCGATGTCCTTGATTTCGACGTTGGTCACTTTCATGCCCCAGGCCGCCGTATTCGCGTCGAGAATCTGCTGAATGGCGGCATTGAGCTTGTCGCGCTGCGCCAGCATCTCGTCCATTTCATGCTGGCCCAACACCGAGCGCAGTGTCGTCTGCGCGAGCTGACTGGTCGCTTCCCAGGGATTGGTGACCTGCAGAATGGCCTTCTCCGGATCGACGATGCGAAAGTAAACCACCGCGCTGACCTTCACCGAGACGTTGTCCCTGGAAATCACGTCTTGCTTCGGCACGTTCAGCACCACGGTGCGCAGTTCCAGCTTCTTCATCTGCTGAATCGCGGGCAATACCAGCCGCACGCCGGGGCCTTTGACGCCGGTGAACCGGCCGAGCGTGAACATCACGCCGCGCTCGTATTCCTTGAGGATGCGGATGGAACTCATGATCAACAGCAACAATATGACGACGATGACGGGTAACGAGATATTCATCGATTTTTCCTTACTTCTGTTGCGGCTCCACCCAGAGCGTCAGATCCACCACTTTGACTATGCGCGCCTGTTGGCCGGCGCGCAGCGGACTGGACGCGCGCGCGTTCCACAGTTCTCCGCCGTAGCGCACGACGCAGCGCTCATCACAGTCGCCCACCGCTTCGACCGCCGCGCCGATCATGGTCTCGACACCGGTGCTTGGGGGCAGGCGGCGCGCACGGGCTCCCAGCAGGCCGATGATGACGACGACCAGTCCGCCGGCGACGGCGATTCCCGCGATCAGCGGCATTGCCACTCGCAGTCCCGGAGCATCATTGTCGAATAGTATGATGGAACCGACGACAAATGCGACGAGTCCGCCGACGCCCAGGGAGCCGTACGCCGGCATGAAGAACTCCGTGACGATCAACCCGATTCCCAGCGCCATGAGCGCGAGGCCCGCATAGTTGACCGCGAGCAGCTGCAATCCATAGAGCCCGAGCAGCAGCGACAGCGCGCCGACCACGCCGGGCAGCACCGCTCCCGGGTTGTAGCCCTCGAGCAGCAGCCCGTAAATGCCCACCAGCAGCAGCCCGTAGGCAATGGTGGGGTGGGTCAGCACCAGGAGAAGGCGCGTGCGCCAGTCGGGCGCGACGCTGCGCACGGCGAGTTCCCGCGTGTCGAGCACGATCTCCCGGTCGGCGGCTTTGATTTTGCGCCCTTGAAGCTGCTGCAACAGGTCCGGCACATCCTTGGCGACGATGTCGATCACATTCTGTTTGAGCGCGTCGTCCGCGGACAGGCTCGCCGCCCCACGTACGGCGGCTTCACCCCACTCGGCGTTGCGGCCGCGCAGTTGCGCCAGCGAGCGGATGTAGGCCACAGCGTCGTTGACCGCCTTGCGCTCGTGGGCACTGCCCGGAGAGATCTCCTCGGGAGTTTTTTGCTTCTTGTCGCCGTCCGGGCTTGCGGGCGCCGGCGCAGGCGCTGGTGTCGGCGGCGTGCTCGGTTCGCCGCCGATCGAAATCGGTGTCGCGGCACCCAGGTTCGTTGCCGGAGCCATTGCGGCAAAGTGGCTGGCGTACAGAATGTACGTTCCCGCGCTCGCCGCCCGCGCCCCGCTCGGCGCAACATAGCTTACGACCGGCACCGGCGAAGCCAGTATGGCCTTGATGATGTCGCGCATGGAGGTGTCGAGACCGCCGGGCGTGTCCAATTCAAGAATCACTACGGTGCTGTGCCGGCCGGCAGCGTCCGCCAGCGAGCGTTCGACGTAGCGGCTCATGGCCGGCCCGATGGGACCATTCAGCTCGACGAAGGTCGCGAATCGGTCCGCGGGAGCGGTGGCGGTGGCGGCGGCAGTGGCGGCGGCGGCGCCGGAACCGGAACTAAAACCCGTAACCGCAAACAATAGGACGATGGCAAGCCGCCGCGCGATGCGGCGCAATTCAATCCGCCCGGCACGAACTCCGCTCAACTTCAGCTCCCCCCTTGGCGGCGGTCGCGAACGCGCTCCGTACTATCGCTTCGATCGTAGCCCGAAGCGGGACGGAAACCAACTTCGGTGCCGAAGCCCCTCTCGCGGCCAAGCCGCAAGAATCAGCGTCGCCGCCAGACACAGGTAGGCGAACAAATTGCCCACGGCCACGTACGGTGTGCGGCCGCCCGCCATCCACGGCGCGGCAACCACGATGCCGTCCTCGGGATGAGGGTTGCGGTAGGGATCGTCGGCGTAGGTTTTCTGCAGCAGCCGGCCGTTCGGATCGATCAGGGCGGACACGCCGGAGTCGACGGCACGCACCATGCTCACGCGCAGCTCGATGCTCGCGAACACCGACAGTGCCAGGTGTTCCCAGGGTTCGGTCTCGGCGCCGAACCAGGAATCGCTGGTTAGATTGACGAGCAGGTTCGGATGCAACTTTCCGAGGCTGCGCAGGAATCCCGGCAGGATGTCCTCATAGCAAATCACGGGACCCAGAGCCCAGACCTGCCCGCCGGGCCCTTGCAGAGTGAGCAGGGCCGGGCCCTTGCCCGCGGTGAACTGACCGGTGCCCGGCGGAAGCAAACTCCGCAGCCAGGGGAAGGTCTCGATGCCGGGTATGTATTCTCCGAAGGCCAGCAGCCGCACCTTGTCGTAGTGCCCTGCCGCCCGTCCGTCGCCATCGAGCAGAATGGCGGAGTTGAAGGCGTCCTGGTGACCGGGATCGTACATGTCGGCGCCGACGACGGTCGGGACGTCAAATCCGCGCCGTATCCGCCCCAGGGAGTCGGGCGCGAAATCGGCGGTGAATTCTCGCGGCAGGGTTGCCGGATAGGCGCCTTCGCTCCACACCAGAAGCTGCGCGCCGCCGCTTTGCAGGCGGCGCGACTCGGCTTGCAGGGCGGTCAACTGGCGGATGGCCTCCTCGCGGGGGATTTCGCCTTCCACCGTGTAGCCGAAATTCGGCTGCACCAAGCCGATCTTCAAGTTCGGCGCACGCGCCACGATGTCGTCAATTTGGCGCATACGCAGGGCACCGAAGAGAAGTGCGGCCGCGAGCAGCGCCGCCGCCGCCAACGCCTGCTTGCGAGCGGCGCGGCCGTCGACCGCCAGATCGTAAATGGCGCCGTTGACCACCATCAGCAGCGCCGTCACGCCGAGAGGGCCGGTGAGTTCGGCGATTTGGATGACATGCGGATTCCAGGCCTGGGAGATCCACTGGCCGCAGGGAAACAGTTGCGGCACCAGAAGTTCGCTGCAGACCATTCCCAGCGGCGCGAGTACGGTCATGGGCACGCGGCGCCGCCTGCGAATGCCGCAGACGATGGCGGTGAACAGCAGAAATATGAGGGCGCGTGACGCGCAGAACAGCAGGAACACCGGCGCGGCCGCAATCCACGGAAAGGCGGCGAAGCGCTGCATCACATCGATCAGCCAGTAGAAGCCGCCGCCCGTCTCGACGACACCGGCCCACCAGCCGAGGAACAATGCCTGCTTGAACGTAGGCGCACGATCCACCGCGAACAGCATGGGAACCGCGGCAATCCAGGCCAAGGCGGACAGATCGAAAGGCGTCACCGCCAGGAACCACAGGCACCCGCTCAAGGTGACGAGGCCGAACAAGGCGGGGAATTTGAGCTTAAGCATGCTTAATCCGAGATCAATTGAGTTCACGGCCACGGGGCCGTCGGGTATTCTGAGGCCCAATCATGCAAGAAAGATACGAACCCGCCGCTGTCGAAGCGGAGGCACAACAGTATTGGGATCGCGAGCGCAGCTTCCAGGCCAAGGAGGACAGCGCGCGCGAGAAGTATTATTGCCTGTCGATGTTCCCCTATCCAAGCGGCCGCTTGCACATGGGACATGTGCGCAACTACACCATCGGCGACGTGCTGGCGCGCTTCATGCGCATGAACGGCAAGAACGTCCTGCAGCCCATGGGCTGGGATGCCTTCGGGCTGCCCGCCGAGAACGCGGCCATGGCGAACGGCGTACCGCCGGCGAAGTGGACCTACGACAACATCGCGCACATGAAAACCCAGTTCAAATCCTTGGGCTTCGCCCTGGATTGGAGCAGAGAGTTCGCGACCTGCAGCCCTGAGTACTATCGCTGGAATCAATGGCTGTTCCTGCGCATGCTCGAGAAGGGCGTCGCTTATCAGAAAACGGGAGTGGTCAATTGGGACCCCGTCGACAAAACCGTGCTCGCCAACGAGCAGGTGATCGACGGCCGCGGCTGGCGCACCGGCGCGCTCATCGAGAAGCGCGAGATCCCCATGTACTACCTCAAGATCACGGATTATGCCGAGGACCTGCTCGAGACTTTGAATCAGATGACGGGATGGCCGGATCGCGTGCGAGCCATGCAGGCCAATTGGATCGGCAAGAGCGTGGGCGTCAGACTGGGGTTTCCGTACGAGATCGAAGGCCTGGGTGCCGGCGGTAAAGGAGTGCTGCATGCCTTTACCACGCGGGCGGATACTCTCATGGGCGTGACCTTCTGCGCCGTGGCCGCCGAGCATCCGCTCGCGGCGCATGCGGCGCGCCATGACCGGAAATTGGCGGCTTTTATCGAAGAGTGCAAACGCGGCCCCGCGATCGAATCGGAACTCGCGACCCAGGAAAAGAGGGGCATGCCCACCGGTCTCTCCGTGCGCCATCCCATCAGCGGCGAGGCGGTGCCGGTATGGGTGGGAAACTACGTGCTCATGAGCTACGGCGAGGGCGCGGTGATGGGCGTACCCGCGCACGATGAGCGGGACTTCGAATTCGCCAAGAAATATCATCTGCCGATCAAGCCGGTCATCGACGTCGCCGGGCGCGAATATTCCACGCATGCCTGGGTGCCCTGGTATGCCGAGCACGGCCGCTGCATCAACTCCGGCAAGTACGACGGGCTGGAGTTCCAGGCGGCCGTCGATGCCATCGCGGCCGATCTGAATCTTGCGGGCCTGGGTGAGAAGCAAATCACCTGGCGATTGCGCGATTGGGGGATCTCGCGGCAGCGCTACTGGGGTTGCCCGATCCCGATGATTCATTGCGGCGCCTGCGGCACGGTGCCCGTGCCCGACGAGCAATTGCCGGTGGTGTTGCCGGTGGATCTCGTGCCCGACGGCAGCGGCAATCCGCTGCTCAAGGACGAGGCATTTTTCAAGGCGGCGTGTCCGCGTTGCGGCGCCGAGGCGCGGCGCGAGACCGACACCATGGACACCTTCGTCGACTCCTCCTGGTATTTCCTGCGGTACACCTGTGCCGACAACGGCAAGGCCATGCTGGATTCGCGGGTCGCGTACTGGGCGCCGGTGGATCAGTATATCGGCGGGATCGAACATGCGATTTTGCACTTGCTGTACTCGCGCTTCTGGACTCGTTTCATGCGGGAATTGGGCATGGTTGCGTTCAAGGAACCCTTCACCCACCTGTTCACCCAGGGCATGGTGCTGAACGAGGTGTTCTTTCGAAAACCCGACACCGGCCGCGTGGAGTACTTCAATCCCGCCGATGTCGAAGTCAAGCTGGACCCCACGGCACAGCGGCGCGTCGCAGTGCTGCGATCCGACGGCCTCGAAGTCGAATCGGGCGGCGTGGTCACCATGTCCAAGTCGAAGAACAACGGCGTGGATCCGCAGGCATTGGTGGATGAGTTCGGCGCCGACACGGCACGCTTGTTCACCATGTTCGCCGCGCCGCCGGAGCAGACGCTCGAATGGTCGGACGAGGGTGTGCAGGGCGCCTCGCGATTCATCAAACGCCTTTGGAAGGCCGTGCACGAGCATGTGCGGCAGGGCGCGCCCGCGGCGCTCGACAAGTCCGCGCTGACCGACGGTCAGCGCACGATTCGCAGGCAGGCGCATCACGCCTTGGCGAAGATCACCGACGACATCGGCCGCCGCCGCACGTTCAATACCGCGATTGCCGCGGCCATGGAATTATTGAACGCACTGTCGAAGTTTCCCCAGAGCTCTGCCCAAGATCGTGCGGTGATGCAGGAGGCGCTCGAGATCGCCGTGCTCGGACTCTCGCCCATCATCCCGCACGTCACCCACGCACTGTGGAAGGCCCTCGGGCATTCAACAGCGCTCATCGACGAGCCGTGGATGCCGGTCGATGCCGCCGCCCTGCAGACCTCTTCCATCAGCCTGGTCGTACAGGTCAACGGCAAGCTGCGCGGTCACATCACCGTGGCCGCCGGCGCCGACGAGGCGACCGTGCGCGCCGCGGCGCTCGCCGAACCGCATGCGCGGAAGTTCATCGGCGAGGCCGCCGTGCGAAAAATCATCATCGTGCCGGGTAAGCTCGTCAACATCGTGGTGTAATCGCGCCATGCCCCTCGTGAAAGCAGGCCGGCGGATTGCGGGATTGAGCCTGCTGCTGGCGCTCTGCGCCTGCGGCTTTCGGCTGGCGGGCAGCGGCCCTTTGCCCAAAGTGCTGGCGCGCCCGTATCTGTCGCTGAAGGATCCCTACACCGATTTCTCGCGCGAGTTCGAGCATCAGCTGAAGACCTCGGGCGCCGCTCTGCAGACCGTGCGCGCGAATTCCACGGCTTCCATCGAGGTCACCAAGGATCTGATCGAGCAGCGGACCCTGTCGGTGTCCGCGACCAATATCCCGACGGAATACGAACTCACCTACACGGTCACCTTCTCGGTGATGGGCGCCGATAAGGAGCTGCTCGCGCCGCAGACTTTGAGCCTGTCGAAAGACTACAGCTTCGAGGAGAACGCTCTGCTGGCGAAGGAGCACGAGGCCGACAACATACGGCAGCAAATGGCCCGGGATCTGGTCAGCATCGCCATGCGCCGCCTGACGAGCCTGAAATAGCGGTGCGGCGGCGGTGCTGCTGGTCAATGCCATCGACCGATTGAATCTCGAACTCCTCTTGGATCGATATGGCCTGCAATTGCGCCTGGTGGCACCCGACGAAATCATCCCGGGGTCGTATTGGGGCGAGCGCGAGGCGGGACTCATCGGCGCGAAGGTTTTCGCCCGGCTCGACACGCCTCTCCACTCGGTGCTGCACGAGAGTGCGCATTTCGTCTGCATGACGCCGGAACGCCGCGCGGGTTTGGATACGGATGCGGGCGGCGACGACGCCGAGGAAAGCGCCGTGTGCTACCTGCAGATCGTTCTGGCGGATTCGCTGCCCAATGTCGGCAAGGAGCGTATGTGCCGCGACATGGATGAATGGGGCTACAGCTTCAGGCTGGGAAGCGCCGCGGCCTGGTTTGCCGAAGACGCCGAAGACGCGCGCGCGTGGTTGATTCGCCACGGGCTTCTCGACGAGGCGGGCCATGTCACCCACGCCTGCCGGTAAGCCGCCCGGCGTGTCGCGCCGCGCCATTCTCGCCGGTCTGGCGGCGGCGCTGACGGCCGGCTGCGGAAAGCTCGCGTTCATGGCGGCGAACGTATCCGCCGCGTTCGGCGCTTACCGGCGTCATGCCGATATCGCCTACGGCACTCATCCGCGGCACCGCCTGGACGTGTATGTGCCGGATGCGGCGGCCGGGCCGATTCGGACGGCCGCGGCAGAATCGCGGTCCGTTGGATCGCGGCCCATGGTGGTGTTCTGGCACGGCGGCCGCTGGAGCTTCGGCGACAAGGCGAAATATCGATTCGTAGGGGCGGCTCTCGCCGAATTGGGCTATGTCGCGGTGCTGCCGAACTACCGGCTGTACCCGGAAGTCAAACTGGCGGGATTCATGGAGGATGCCGCGCACGCCGGCCGATGGGCGGCCGCGCACGCCGCCCTGTACGGCGCCGATGCGGACCGGCTGTACTTGATGGGCCACTCGGCCGGCGCTCATCTGGCCGCTTTGGTGACGCTCGATGCACGATATTTCGCCGCCGACGCAGGCGCGCCGCCGCGCATCGCAGGCGTTATCGGCCTGTCGGGACCGTATGATTTTCTGCCGCTCAAGGAGGCGGACGTTCAAGACATGTTCGGGCCGCCGCAGAACTACCCGCAGTCTCAGCCGATCAATTTCGTGCGCCCCGACGCGCCTCCCATGCTGCTGATTCACGGCTCGAAGGACGAGACGGTGGCGCCTAAGAACTCGGTCAATCTCGCCGCGTCGCTGCGCACGCTCGGTGTGCCCGTGACCTTGAAGCTGTATCCGAATCTGCTGCACGCCGATACGGTGGCCGCGATCAGCCTTCCGGCGCGCGGCCGAGCGCCGACGCTCGCCGACGTCGCCGCCTTCGTCAGGCAGCCGCGGTCATCTTGAAGATGCCCTGCGCATTGATGCCGATCAGGCAGCGTGGGCGGCCGCCGGCGGCGTCGCCGCATAGCAGCGGCCGAAACGGTTGGCGAGAAATACCGGCAGCTTGATATCTTCCTGGCGAATGAGACCGGATTGCGGCAGCTTGCCCGCGCTCAGCATGTCGAGAACCGCGCAAATTCCGCCCGCGGTGGTGATTTGAATGGCGCTGCGCACACGGCCGCCCAGGGGTGCCGCGTAGATCTTGTTCGCGTAGGTTTCCTGCATGAGCTGGCCGTTGCGCATGCCGCTCACCGTCACGAACACGATCACCACATCCTGCAGCGTGATGGGGACGGCGTTCTCCAGAATATCCTTCAAGAGCTCGCGGCGGTCGCGCAGGCGCAGATCGTTGAGCAGCGCCTTCATGATGGCCGCGTGGCCGGGATAACGGATGGTGCGGTAATTGAGGTTGCGCACCTTGCCGGAAAGCGTTTCGCACAGAGTCCCGAGACCGCCCGAGGTGTTGAACGCCTCGTACAAAATGCCGTCGAGGGAGAATTCCTCCAATTCCTCCAAGGGCTGGGTTTCGCGCAGCTGGCCGTTCACGATGGCCTCGCAGGGCTCGCAGTACTCGTTGATGACGCCGTCGGTGCTCCAGGTCAAATTGTAATTGAGCGCATTGGAGGGAAATTTGGGCAGCGCGCCGACGCGCATGCGCACGTCGTGCAGCACGTCGAAGCGCCCGGCCAGGTCGCTCGCCACGATGGTGATGAATCCCGGCGCCAATCCGCATTGTGGAATGAACGCGGTGCGGGCTCCTTGTGCCAGCTGCTTCACCACGCGGGTGCTGGCGACATCCTCGGTGAGGTCGAGGTAGTGGGCGCCGGCGGCCTTGGCCGCTTCGGCGATGGTGCGGGTCGCGTGATAGGGAGCGGCGCTCAGCACGGCGAATTTGCCGGCGAGGATTTTGCGCAAGGCGTCGCCCTGAGTGATGTCGGCGGCCACTTTTGTGATGACCGCCGAGGTCTCGAGGCGATCCAATTGCTGCTGCGACCGGTCGACCACCGTCACTGAGTAGTCCCCGGACCCGCCCAGCAGTTCCGCAATCATGGATCCGATCTTGCCCGCGCCGACGATAACGATGTCTTTCATGCCAACTCCTTGAGATTGCGCCATTGTCGATGGGAGTCCCTACGATTGGTAGGGTCGTTTCAGACGTTTTAAAGGTATAGAATAGGCGCTTAGTAGGGTAGAAACGGCGAAATGCCATGGATGCCATCGACGAGAGACTGCTGCTGGCCTTGCGGGAGAACGGCCGCGCGTCCACTGCCCAACTGGCGCGGCTGGTGGGGCGGTCCCGCACCAGCGTGCAGAGCCGCATCGAGAGACTGGAGAAGCAGGGGGTCATCGTCGGTTACGGCGTCGTCCTGGCGCCGGAACACGATCTGGGGGCGGTGCGGGCACACGTCATGATCAAGGTGGGGCCCAAGGAGGCGCGCGCAGTTACCGCGGCACTGCGCTCCATCGCCCAGGTGCGTGTGCTGCACTCGGTGAGCGGCGATGTGGATTTGATCGCGGTGGCCGCCGCCGCCTCGGTCTCCGAGATGGATCAGGTCATCGATCGCATCGGCGGCTTGGATGGGGTGGAGCGCACCACGTCCTCCATCATTCTGTCGACCAAGTTCGAGAGGTGACGAGAAGCAAGCGGGACAGCCGCCGGTAGATCAGTCTCGTCAATCGAGCATCTGCGCCCCCTCTCGAAAGTATTGCTGACAATCGCGCTCACAGCTTGCTCATCAATTGTTCCCGTTCGCTGGGGCTCAATACTTTGGGGGCGACGATCGGGGCACCTGTGTCCGCGGTGAAGAAGGGTGAACGCTTGTAACTGCCATCCATGCGCGCGCCAGCCACCATGGCAATGAATCGCAGAATGACTGCGACCAGCGCGAGCGGGCTTGATTTCACGCCTCCCTTGGCGCTCTGGGTGTTCACGTACGCCCGCACGGGTCCGAACGAAGCCTCGATCGTCGCGCCGGTGCCTTCCAAGCAGTTGTGCACGAGGCCGACGAACGAAACCTTGGAATTGGCCAGGGTGTTGCCGACGGGAGTATTGCAGCACGTGGAGTACCAGCGCAGCATGCCGTTCGGCGTGAGGCGCATGCAGGCGAGTACCTCCCTGCCTTCGGTGAAGACCACATTCGCGGCACTGGTTTGAATCACATCCGTGCCGCCGCTTGCATCCAAAATCTCGCCCGCCCGGCCCAAGAAGTGCGCAAAGGCCTGGCAGTCCCGGCAGTAGCACACACCGCGGTTTGCGCCGTGCGCGCTGCTCACGTGGCCCTTGAGCGTTCCGCAGCGGCACTGTATCGGGTGACTCATTGCGACTGGCTCCCGGCGGGCGACGCGCATTGATGTGCGTGAACGCCCGGGAGCAGACGGCTCACCACATCGAATTCGATCGACGCTTCATTCAATATATGCCAGGCCGTGGAGACGACGATCAGCTGATCCTCGGGAAATACCATCAGGCGCTGACCTCCCATGCCGCGCGCCAGCCAGGCGAGGCGCGGAGGCGTGCCGTGGGGCAGCAGCCACCACTGATAACCGTATTGAAATCCTTCGCCGGCATCGATTCTCGGCGTGAGGGACTCCTTGACCCAATCCGAAGTTATCAGTTGCTGCCCATTCCAGAGTCCGCCATGCATGTACAGCAATCCGATCTTGGCCAGATCCGGCGCGCGCAAATACAAGCCGCCCTCGGTGTCCACCACGCCCAGAGGCGTGCGCTTCCAGTGGTAATTGCGGATGCCGAGCGGCTCGAATAGATGACTGTGAGCGTAGCGCTCGATGTCGGCGCCGGTTTCGCGCTGGAAAATATAGGCCAGCAATTCCGTCGCACCGCTCGAGTAGGCGAAAACCTTCCCGGGCTCATCCTTCATGGGCCGGTCGATCACGAACTGTACCCAGTCATCGGTGGCTTCCATGAGGTCGGACGGATTGTTGGTATCGGCGTAGGGCACGTCCTCATTCCAATCCAGGCCGCTGGTCATGGTCAGCAAGTCGCGCAAGGTCATGCGGCGCTTGCGCGCATCGACGTTCTTGACCTTTGATTCGTCGAAATAGTGCAGCACCGGCGTCGACAACGGTGCCTTGAAGTCGCCGCGCGCCATGGCGACGCCGATGGTGGCCGAGGTGACGGTCTTCGATACCGATTGCATCGTGTGCTCATCCGTACCGTGATAGTACGGATGCCAGGCAGGATCGAAGTAGTTGTAGCGCCCGGTCAGCCGCGCGTTCAGAGGCCCCTTGGTGTGCGCCTCCTTGCCATAGGTCGCCGCATAGTCATGCGGGTAGCGTCGGTCGAACACCACCTCGCCGCAACGCATCACCAGCAGGCTGTCGACCAGGGGAAATTTCGACGATGCGATGTCTGCATCCAGAGCCGCCAGCGGTTCGGCATCGATCCCGACCGACGCCGGAGCGGCGCGCCCGGAATCGGCTCGCTGGGCCGGCGCCGCGGCGAGCGCGCCCGAGGCGAGCGTGCCCGAGGCGAGCAACGCCGAGATGAATACCGCCGACCGAATCGCGGCGGCCCTGAAGGAGTATCGCAGGGTGCTCTCAAGCATGAATACCTCGTTTGAGTTCTTTGGCGCGCAGCATGGCCTGCGCGAGTGTATCGATCACATTGTCGGCCCCCACGTGAGCGATCACGCCGCCGCGTTCCAACTTGTAGCGCACATTGGGCCGTACCTCAACCAGCAGCACGGTGGCCCCGTGCCGCCTGAAGTCGGTGATGATTTCCTCGATGGCGAAGATCCCGGTGGCATCGACGAAGGGGACGTTGCCCATGCGCAATATCAGCGTGGTCGTCGCCCGATGGATGTGCTCCAGGCTGCGCTCGAGTTTCTCAGCGGCGCCGAAAAAAAACGGTCCCTCGATGCTGTAGATGAGCACGCCGTTGTTTTCCGGCACCGCCGGCGAGCCGGGCGTGCCGGAGTCCGGCAGCTCCTCGATGTGCTGTTCGACGTTGACCGAATCCGCCATCCGCCGCATGAAGAACAGCGCAGCGAAAATCACGCCGACATTGACGGCGACCACGAGATCGACGAACACCGTCAGAAAGAAGGTCAGCAGAAGAATTCCCACATCGGCCTTCGGCGCGCCGCGCAGCACCCTGAACACATGCGGCACCTCGCTCATGTTCCAGGCGACCACGAACAGGATGGCCGAAAGGCAGCACAACGGTATCGCGGAGGCCAGCGGCGCAAACAACAGGATCACCAGGATGAGGAATAGGGAGTGCACCATCCCGGCGAGCGGACTCGTGGCGCCGTTGCGAATGTTGGTCGCGGTGCGCGCAATCGCGCCGGTGGCGGCGAATCCGCCGAAGAGCGGAGCCACGATATTGGCGATTCCCTGGCCGATCAGCTCCTGATTCGAATCGTGACGCGTGCCGGCCATTCCGTCGGCCACCACGGCGGAGAGCAGCGATTCGATCGCGCCCAGCAGTGCGATGGTGAACGCCGGACCCACCAGGGAGAGGACGCGCGCCGGCTCGAGGGAGGGGATGGAAAACGCGGGCAGGGTGCGCGGAATTCCGCCGAAGGCAGATCCGATGGTCGCGACCCCCTTGAAATGAAATATGGTCTGCAGCACGGTGGCGACGATCAGGGCAACCAGGGGGGCGGGGATGCGCTTCAAGTAGCGCGCACCCAGGGTCAGGATGGCCAGCGAGAGCAGCGCCAATCCGGTGGTTGCGAAATTGATGGTGGGCAATGCTTCGATCAGGGACCACAGTTTCTCGTGAAAGCGCAGACCCGAGGCAGCAGGAGTGAGTCCGAGGAAATCCTTCCATTGGCCGACGAAGATGATGAGGCCGATGCCGGCCGTGAAGCCGGCGATGACCGGATTGGGAATGTACTTGATCACGTTGCCCAGACGCGCGAATCCGAACACCAGCAGGATCACCCCCGCCATCAGCGTGGCGATTTGCAGGCCGGCGATGCCGTGCTGTGCCGTGATGATGGAGAGTACGGCCACGAATGCGCCGGTCGGGCCTGAAACCTGCACGCGGGTGCCGCCGAAGATGGCGGTCAACAGACCCGCGACAATGGCCGTATACAACCCCTGCTCCGGGCGGGCACCTGACGCAATGGCGAATGCCATTGCCAGGGGCAGCGCGACGATGCCGACCACCACTCCGGCCAGCACATTGCCGGTGATCTGCGATCGCGACCACAATCCGTCGGCCTTGGCTTGGAGCAGGGCAATCATATCCAGGGTGGTGGGCTAAGCGGAATGGTCACGTCTCTCGAATCCAAAGTCCGTAGTCTACGTCTCATTTGACTGCTCGACATGGTGCTGCAGACCCTCCACCAACGCCTCGAAGGTAACCCTGCACCGTGGACTATCGCGTAAGTCCTCGTGCATGGTGATCCAGGTTTCCAACGACAGAGAGACCTGCCTCGGGAGAACGCGCACGATCGCCTGGTCGCGACGGGCGATTGCCGTTTGGCAAACACCGATTCCCGCACCCGATCGGATTAACGCCAGTTGGGCCAAATCGTTGTCGGTGCGCATTGCGAAGGCCTCCCGTCGCCAACCCGTTAGCGCCTTGCTGGCGTTACGGATGAACTCCGTCGTTTGGTCAAAGCCGATGAGCGAATGCGCAGCCAAATCAACGATGCTGCCGGGTGTGCCATGTCGGTCAAGGTACCGCTGGTGCGCGTATAGCCCCACCTTGATCTGGCCGATGCGACGTGCAACCAACAATTCCTGCCGCGGGCGCACCATGCGTACGGCGATGTCTGCTTCGCTTCGCAACAGATCCTGTACGCGGTTCGTAAGCACGAGTTCGACCTTCAAGTCCGGGTACCGATCCCTAAGAGCGGTGACGATCGGCGGCAGCACTTCCACGCCGATTACATCGCTGCAGGTCAGGCGAACGGTACCGCGCACTCCCGCACCCTGGCTGGCGGCGGCGCGCTCGAGGGAGGCGGCTGTGCTCTGCATCGATTCGGCAAAGCCGCGCAGTGATTGCGCCGCCTCGGTGGGCATCAGACCCGATTGAGAGCGGGTAAAGAGCGCAAGGCCCAACGATTTTTCCAGCGCCGCAATATGCCGCCCCACCGTCGGCTGCGCGATATCAAGTGCGCGCGCCGCGCCCGAGAGCGAGCCTTCCTTGAGGACTCCGAGGAACGAGCGGTACAGCTCCCAGCTGATATCCGATGCCATACATAAATGTATAGCAGCATGTACCTTTTACGCAATTTCTTTAGTACACATCGTAGTCCAGAATTTGCCCATCGGTAACTAACTGGAGGGTGAGATGACAATCAAGAGCGCGGTTCTGGTTTTGGGTGCGACCGGCGGGATTGGCGGGGAAGTGGCGCGGCAGCTGCGGGACGCCGGATGGGAAGTGCGGGCGTTGCAACGGCGTGCGACGAGTCCCGCCCAGCAACGAGATGGGGTTACTTGGATTCGGGGCGACGCCCTAAACGCCGAAGATGTGCTCGCAGCGGCGAACGGTTGCTCGGTTATCGTGCATGCCGTCAATCCGCCGGGATATCGGCGGTGGTCGGAACTCGTGCTGCCGATGCTGGATAACACGATCGCCGCCGCATCCGCAGCGGGCGCCACGATTGTTTTCCCCGGAACCGCCTACAACTTCGGTCCCGACGCCCTCCCGGTGCTCAGCGAGGAATCTCCCCAGCATCCCGTTACTCGCAAGGGGGCGATTCGGGTTGAGATGGAGCGGCGGTTGTTCGCTGCCAGCAAGAACGGCGCTCGTGTGCTCATCGTACGGGCGGGTGATTACTTCGGAGCGAAAGCGGCGAACAGCTGGTTCTCACAGGGGCTGGTGAAGCCCGGCAAGCCGGTCATGGCAGTCACTAATCCCAGCCGCCGCGGTGTCGGGCACCAGTGGGCCTACCTTCCCGATGTGGCGCGCACGATGATCGAGCTGCTCGCGCGTCGTGAATCGCTCGGACGGTTCGCCGTGTTCCACATGGCCGGTCATTGGGATGCAGACGGCTCGCAAATGGCCGAGGCGATCCAGCGAGTGGTTGCGCGTCGAACCGGCCGCAGGCCGCGGGTCGCCGCTTTTCCATGGTGGCTGCTAACGCTGGCTTCTCCGTTCGTGACCACGTTCCGCGAGATGCGCGAGATCCGCTACCTGTGGCGCGAACCCGTGCGAATGGACAATGCTCGGTTGATAGCCGCTCTTGGGCGAGAGCCCCACACTCCGCTGGATGAAGCGCTCGAGGCTACCCTGGTCGGGCTTGATTGCATCGGTGCTTGCTCAGGTCCCGCCCAGTGGAAACGAGCATGAAAGGACAATTCAATTCATGGGCGGCGTGGATTCTCGTCAACTTCGACCCCGAGGTCCTGCAGTGGCCCGGCGGAAGTCTCATTGCATTGTTTCTTTCGGTTTACACGACGGCGCGGCTGTTTTGGTCGATCGGAACAAATGGCCCGGCCAACGTACTCGAGGCTGCACGATGAAATCGAATATCGCTCATTCAACCGCGGAGGTAAGGGCGGCAAGCGCCCGACGATCCGTCACCATTCCCATATGGTCGATGTCAGGGACGAGGATGACCGGCACGTCCGGTCGCACTCGATGAATCAGCGGCGCAAAGCGGTCGGCAAACAAAAGCTCGTCTTTGCTGCCGACCAGCACCGTAAGCGGTTGCTTCAACACCGATAGTTGCGCAATCGCATCAGGCGGTGCGGTGAAATTCTGCTGCATGCGGTAGGAATACGCGGCATCCAGCGGCACAGAGGCATGCGGATCGACGGCAAAGGCGAGGATGGGAAGGCCATTGAACCAGCGAACACCAAGCTGGTTCAGAATCTTGAGCGCGATGATCCGGCCGACGAACGGAGTCACCCATCCGCCGGCATTTGGTCGCAAGGTCTCCCCGCCATGGGGCAGCGCCGGCGACAGGATGACGAAACGGGTGAACCACCGCGCGTCGGGTCCTTCGGCAATGCGCATGACAAACGCGCCGCCTGAGGAATGGCCCACGAGGATGAGGCTCGCACTCGGATGAAGGCGGCGGATGACACCCACAAAATCGACGAGGTCGTCATCGAGCTGGCCAATGCGATCTATATCGCCGGGCCGTCCGTCATGGCCGTGCCCACGTAAGTCCGGCACATAGACCGTGTCGCCAATGGCGCTCAGAGTCTTCGCGACCGCGTGCATGCCGCTACTTTCCCCGGATGAGCCATGGATGAGCACCACGACGTCCCGCCCGGTGCCCGGGTACAGACGATAGCTGAGCGGCTGCCCGTCGCGAGCTTTGAATTGCTGCAGCGTAGGTAAATCGGAGAAGTCGATGCGGCGCATCGGAGCGCTCACCGAGGTCAACGCCGGGGGTTGTGGCCTTGTACCAAAGACGATCAGGGCGGCAAGCCCGACTACTGCCACAACTATGAGCCCGGCGACAATGCCGGCGACCCTGGCGATGGGTGATTTTGTCGGCATGAGTGACCGTGTCACAAGAGAGAGCTTGACGATGAAGCGCTTTTTTTCCGCCATGCGTCCGTGCGCTATCGCACCAAAACCGCGCCGGAAGCCTGGGATCGCCGCGCCGGCGACGAGGGATGCGGTCAGGGTGATTGGGCACCAATAAAAAACGGCGTGGGCTGTATGTTGCCCACGCCGCTGGGATATCGCACCAGCGGGGGAGTTGGCTGGTTGCCGGCGCGAGATTCTCCTAAACCTTGGCCGTTGCGCTCGATCGAGCGCGCACGGCACGACTTCATCCTGCCAAATTAAACAGATCGGAGGGCGTACGCTTTTTGCCCCCCAGTGAAAGTGTTTTCACTTGACAGATGGCGCGGGATTGATCGTCGCAGGTATAGGGCCCCTGTGGAAATACCAAAAGGATCAGTAGCTTATACGGAAAAGTACTGCTAGGCGGCGGCGGACGGCGCCACGCGCGGCTGCCGCAACCTGTGCGCGATGAGATAAGCGCCGACGGCGACCGCCAGCGTCAAGCAGCTGACATAGAAGTCTCTCTGCAGACCGGGCGTGAACGCCATGGCGATCAACACGGCGGCCATGCCGGCAATGGCCGCGTAGCTCAAGTAGGGAAACAGCCACATGGTCACCGGCGGCACGGGCAGCCGCTCGCGCTCGCGGCGCCGACGCAGATTGATCTGCGCAAGGCAGATGGTCATGTAGACGAACACGATCAAGGCGCCTGAGGAGCTGACCAGAAAGTCGAACACCACCTGGGGCGCCTCGGTGGCCGCGATGATCCCCAAGAAACCGGCTACGGCCCCCATCAGCACCGAGACCACCGGCACTTTCCGGGCATTTAATTTCACCAGTGCCTGCGGCGCATCGCCGCGATCCGCCAGGATGAACATCACGCGTGAGCTCACGTAGAACGCCGAATTCAAGCAGGACAGCACCGCCGTGAGAATGATCGCGCTCATAATCTGCGGCGCCCAGGGCACGTGCATGGTGTTGAGCGCCAGGGTGAACGGCGATTCGCCCGAGCGCACCGTGTTCCACGGCGTCACGGAGACGATGAAGAACAGCGAGAACACATAGAAAATGAGGATGCGCCAGATCACCTGCGTGCTCATTTTGGCGACTGCACGCCCGGGCTGTGCCGATTCGGCCGCGGCGATCGTGGTGATCTCCGCGCCGGTCATGGCGAAGAACACGGTGGGGACCGCCGCCAGCACGGCCTTCCATCCATTCGGCGTGAACCCGCCGTAGTCGACGAGATTGCCGAAGGTGGGGCCATGCGGGGAGGTCCAGCCGAAGGCGTAGGAGGCCGCAATGGCGATGAACACCAGAATGGCGGCCACCTTGATGGAGGCGAACCAGAACTCGAACTCGGCATAGGAGCGCGCCGACATGAGGTTGACGCAGGTCATGACGCTCATCAGGCCGACGCCGATCTGCAGCGGCGAGAAGCCGGGAATCCAGGAGTGCAGGATCTTGGCGCCGGCGATGGCCTCCACCGGCACCACCAGCACCCAGAAATACCAGTACAGCCAGCCAACGACGAATCCCGCACCATCGCCCAAGCCTGCGCGCGCAAATTCGGTGAACGATCGGACATGGGGCAGCGCGGTGGTCATTTCTCCCAACATCCGCATGATCAGCAGAATGAGCAGACCGCAGATGGTGTAGCTGATGAAGCTGGCCGGCCCGCCGGCGATGATGGAGGTGCTGCTGCTGACGAACAGGCCCGCGCCGATGATGCCGCCGATGGAAATCATCGTTAAGTGGCGGCCCTGCAAAGAGCGGCTGAGTTCGTTCTTGGGCGCGGCGGGTTGAGTGCTCGAGTTCGATTGGGTCATCGGCCATCCCTTAGTTATTTGACGACATCTTACCCTGCTTCGACATCGACCCGCGGATCACCGAGTTTGGGCACTGTGGGACTGCCCCATAGCTGCCGCTCGCGGATCCAGGGCAGGGGATAGGCGGGGTGCGGGCTGTCGAATTCGCGCGCCAGCCGGTGCGCATCCCACAGGGCTTGGTTGAGCTGCGCGGGGGCCTTGCAATCTCCCGTGCGGAACATGTCCTCGATGTCATTCGACGCCCATTCGGCCTTGCGCGCCTTCAGTTCGCGCCATAACCCATCGTCCGAGCGGCGCGAGGTGACGAGAATGACGGCATCGATGTCGAGGTCGAACTCGCCGCCGTTATCCTTGCGGGGGATCGCACCGGCGCGGGGTGCCGTCAGATCGGGACCGTACTTGTAGAGGTAGCTTAAGCGAACCCTGCCAGGCTCGATTCGGTCGACCCAGTGGCTGGTGTAGACCTTGACGCCCTTCTCGAACAACAGCCGTTTGTTGTTGAAGGACTCCATCGTGAAAACACCGTACTCGGCGATGTCGGCGGCGTCGCAGACATAGGTGACTTCCTTGCCTTGATTGGCCATGAGCTCGGCGAGCGTAATCCCCATGAAATGTCCGTCGCCGTCGAGAATCAACACGCGCTTGCCCGGCACGGGCTTGCCCGAGGTGACCTGGAAGGGCGTCAGCACATGCGCGAGAGCATCGTCGGCGCCGGGAATCGGTCCGAAATTGGCGCCGCGGCCATCGCCGTTCCACTGCGCGCCGGTGGCGATGACCACACGGTCGGCGCCGTAACGCAGCACCTCGTCGGCGCTCATCTTGCCGACGCCGAGATGCACTTGGACGGATTTTTTGAGCTTGCCGAGCTGGACCTGCCGGTAGGTGATCACCCGGCCCCACTCGTTCAGGCGCGGCAGGCCCGCCACGGCCTTCCAATGACCGCCGAGTTCGTTTTGCGCCTCGCGCAGGTGAACCACATAACCGCGCTCCCCCAGAATGCGCGCGCATTCCATGCCTGCGGGGCCGCCGCCCACCACCAGTACGGAGCAGGGCTTCGTGGTCTTCGTGAATTTCTCCGGATGCCAGCCGCGGCGATACTCCTCGCCGATGGTGACGTTCTGAGTGCACATGATCTGACCGCCCTGCTGGAACTTCGACACGCAGATGTTGCAGCCGATGCACTCGCGGATGTCCTCGACACGGCCTTCCGAGATCTTGGTCGGGAGGAAGGGATCCGCAATCGACGGCCGTGCGGCGCCGATGATGTCCAGCGCGCCGGCGCGGATCAAAGCGACCATATCGTCGGGGCTCGTCAGCCGTCCGTTGCCGACCACCGGAATGCCGGATCCCAAGATCGCCTTGCCCTGCTCGATGAAGGGCGTCATCCAACCGGATTTGCGAAAGCGCGAGACCCCGGCGTCCTCGCCCCATTCGGCGTAGTCGCCGATCTTCAACGCCACGGCATCGACCACTCCCTCCTTGCGAAAGAGCTCGAGCATGCGCACGCCGTCCTCGTGAGCCTCGACGCCTTCGGCGCCATGCAGTGTGTCGATTTCGAAGCGCGTGGTGATGCCGCAGCTGGCCCCGAGGGCACGCTTGAGCGCGTGCAGCAGCTCGATGAAGAATCGGGAACGGTTTTCGAAACTGCCGCCATAGCGATCCGTGCGCCGGTTGAATCGCGGCTCGAGAAATTGCATGGGCAGCGTGTCGTCGCCGGCGGAGACCTCGAGCAGATCGAATCCGGCGGCTTCAGCGCGCTTGCCGGCTTCGACGTACATGTTGATCACGGTGCGGACGTCCACCTCATCCATTTCGCAGCCGTACACCGAACGGGTGGCGAAAATCGGCGACAGCCATTGGCTGGGGGCGCGGCCGAACTCGCGCGACTCGAGCGAGGGCGCGTTGCCGCCGCTGTACCACAGTTGAATTCCGGCCAAGCTGCCGAACTTGTGCGCCACCTCGCACATGTAGCCCAGGTTCACGACGTCCCCTTGATCCCAGATGCGCGCCGAGGTGTAGGGATACTCGTCGGATTCGGGATGAATGGAACAAAATTCGGTGAACACCGCGCCCCAGCCGCCCTCGGCTTTCATGCCGCGCAAATGCGCTTGAGCTCCGGGCCGTTCGGCGCCGGGCCCGGCGCAGTGCGAGGTCTGCCAGAATCGATTGCGGAGTGTCTTCGGGCCTATTTTGATGGGCTCGAACAGCACGTCGTGCTTGGGATCTCGGGACATATACGCTCCTTTCATCCCCCCGCGCGGCTGCGCGTGCGCGCCTGTCTATAATGCTCCGGCGGCCATGGCGCCTGCGGGGAGAGAGATTCAATGAACTTCACGGGGAAAGTCGTTTTGGTCACGGGCTCGACCACGGGTATCGGAGAGGCCTGCGCCAGATGCTTCGCTGAGTCCGGCGCCAAAGTCATGGTGTCAGGCCGCAACGAGGAGCGCGGCCGTGCGGTTGCGATGAGCATACAAGCGGCGGGCGGTGCTGCGCAGTTCGCCGCGGCGGATTTGCGCGCGGCCGGCGCCTGCGAGCGCATCGTCGCCGAGACCATCGAACGCTGGGGCGGCCTGGATATTCTGGTCAACAATGCAGGCATCCTCTACAGCGCCAATGCGCTCGATACCAGCAACGAGCAATGGCTCGACACCATGGCGGTGAACGTCAACGCCTTGTTTTATCTGAGCCGCGCCGCCGTCAAGCACATGAAGGCGGCCGGCCGGGGAGCGATCGTGAACGTCGCTTCGGAATGGGGCCTCAACGGCGAAGCCAATCACGTGGCCTACTGCGCCAGCAAGGGGGCCGTCATCCAGATCACCCGTTGCATGGCCTTGGATCATGCGCGCGACAACATCCGCATCAATTCGGTATGCCCCGGCGAGATCCACACGCACATGGTGGACGAGATTCTCGCCGGGCGCGGCGGCGACCCCGCGAACAATCTGCGGGACCTGGCAGCCGGAATTCCGATGCGCCGACTGGCGCATCCGGATGAAGTCGCCCGTTGTGTGCAGTTTCTTGCATCCGATCTCGCGAGCTATGTCACGGGCACGAATCTGAGCGTCGACGGCGGCAATGACGCCACGGCTGGGCCGTATCCTTGAGTGTGCGAGCGTGCGTGAGGCCGCGCGCTCAACCGATGACTTCCGCGGCGGGTTGCGGCTTGGCGGAACCCAGGCTATGTGCATCGCCGGCGGGGGCGTGCCCGTGCTCGTAGGGTTTGGCGACGGCCATGTACAGGCCGCCGAGCACCAGGACGCCGATCGTCGTCACCAGCATGGCGTAGTTGACGTACCACGGATCGTTGGGGCTGCGCGGCCACAAGATGTTGACGATGGCGCTGACGCCGTAGGCAAGGGCCAATCCGTTGACCAGCCAACCCCGTGTACCCAGCGTGAAGGGTCCCGCGGGCCGCCAGCCTTTGGTACGCGCGATCAAGGCGCCCAGCACGATCATTTGAAATGAAATGTAGATCCCGATGGCCGCAAAACTGATGATGGTCGCAATGGCGTCCTGCAGCCACAGCGCCGACAGCGCGATCAATGCCGGGATTGCTCCCATGAGGATGAGCGCATTGGCCGGGACATGGTGGCCCGGCGACATCCGGCTCAGGAATTTACTGCCGAAGATCATCTGGTCCCGCGCGTAGGCGAAGATCAACCGGCTGGCCGCGGCTTGCAGGCTGAGGCCGCAGGAGATGAAGGAGACGAGTACGACGACGATGACGGCTCGAAAGCCGATCTCGCCCATCGCCGCCCGCAGCAGTGTGACGATGGGGTCGATGTCCTTGCCGGCGATGACCGCACCGATGTCCGAGATCGACAGCACGAAGGCGAGGCACACCCAGGAGGCGGCCGCGCCGCCGATGTAGATGGTCATGCGCATGGCCTTCGGAATCATGCGGCTGGCGTCCGGCGTCTCCTCGGCCACGTCGCCGCAGGCTTCGAAGCCGTAGTAGCAAAACATGGCGGCGAGCGAGGAGGCGAGAAATGCCGGCAAGTAGCTGCCGTCATGCTTCACGAAGCTCGTGTCCACGAGCACACTCAAGGGTTGGTGGCGCGCGAACAGGAACAGATAGCTGCCGACCACGATGGCGCCGACCAGCTCGCAGACGAACGCGAACATCGCGACCCGCGCCAGAAGGCGAGTACCGCTCAAATTCAGCAGCGTCGTGACGACGATGAGCACGAGCGCGATGGCCGTGGTCGCAATGGGCGTGCTTTCCACGCCAAACAGCTGGGCGAGGAACGGCGCAATGCCCGTCGCCACGCCGGCCATGGTGCAGCACAGAGCCCAGGCATACACCCAGCCCGCCATCCAGGCCCATCGCTTGCCGACGAGACGCCGCGCCCAGGGATACAGGCCGCCGGAGATGGGGAACTGCGACACGATCTCGCCGAACACCAGGCACACCATCAATTGTCCGAGGCCGACCAGAATATAGGTCCACCACATGGGCGGTCCGCCCGCGGCGAAGGAGGTCGCAAACAAGGTGTACACACCGACCACGGGCGACAGATAGGTGAAACCCAGGGAGAAGTTCTCCCACTTCGACATGGTCCGGTCGAAATGCGACACATACCCCAAGGCCTTCAATTGCTCGGCGTCGTGATCGACGCCAGCCGTGGATTTGTCAGTCACTTAGCCTCCCCAGAGAACCCTGATACAGCCCAAGAACGCCTGTGGGCCGAGCTTTGCCCACATCTTACGAAAATCGGGGGGCCCATGCCCCCCGATTACGCGGATTTCGCGTACCGCAAATTTCCCGCGCGGCCTTCAGAACTTCGTTTCGAACCCCAGGCCGACGGTGCGCGGCTGATTGGTCGAGACGCGCGTGATCGTCGGTTGCTGCCAGGCAAAGACCGTATTGTCGATGGTGAGTGCGGCGTGCTTATTGGTCATATTCGTGCCGAACAGAGAGGCCGTCCAAACCCCCTTGCCCAGACCCGCCCGGAAGTCCAGTAAGCCGTACGATCCCAAGGTCTCGCGGTAATAGGCCGTATCTTCGACCGGCCCGACATAGGACTCAGCGATTCGAAACGTCGTTTTATAGTCGTGGGCCAGCTCCGACTCATAAGTCATCGACAAGTTGCCCGTGTACTTCGGGATATTGGTGACGCGCGTCCCGGGGCTGAGCGGAAGTCCCGGGGTGTCCTTCGGGTCGTAGATGTAGGACTGGGTGTAGGCGGCGGACATCGCAGCCGTGAGCGCATCGGTGATTCTCGCGGCCATTTCCAGTTCCGGTCCGTACGCCTTGGCCTGCCCGACATTGGTGTTGTAGGGATAGCCGCAGCTCAGCACGATCAGCTGCTGGATGTTGTGCCACTTGACGTAGAAAACGTCCGCGTTGACCGTAAAGCGGCGGTCGTTGAACTTGGATTTTTCGCCCAGCTCCACGCTCCATAGGTCATCCGGGGAATAGTAGGCCGGCTGACTGGTGAGGTAGCTGGGTCCGGTGCCCGCGCCGCAGTAGTAAAAGGCACCCTGGCTGAACGGCGTCAGCGGTATCGGCAGATTCACGCCGCCGGGGCGGGAGCCCTTGGAGACCGTACTGTACACGGTGAGGTCCGAGGTGGGTTCGTACGACACGTTGACCTTCGGCAACAGGCTGGTATTGCTCCCGGATGCAGTGGAAATGGTCGGCGTGGCATCTCCCGATGCCGTCCCAAGGCCGCGCTGATTGGCTTCATTGCTGATGTCGAATTTATAGAATCGCATTCCCGCCGTGAGTTTCCATGCGGGGGTCAGCTTGTAGTTCGCCTCGCCGAAGATCGCTTCTTGCTTCAGGATGTTCGGGTTGTTGTCGTTGAACATGATGCCTTCGGGATTTGGACCCGTCACCGGCGGCGCGTAAAGGAACTGGTCGGCCGGATCGCAATGACCGCCCACCGGACCGCCGGCCGGGCACACCGGTGTTGTTACGAAGCCGACGGTTTGATTCCTCGTGACATAGCCCGAGTGCAGGTCCGAATAGTAAAGCCCTCCCACCCACTGAAAGTCCCCGTCGCCCCGCGACGTGAGGCGCAGTTCTTGAGCGACCTGCGTCGTCAGATCGTTTTCCGAGTAGAGGTTGGGAACGAATGCCGTGTAGTTGAAAATGTTCTGCAGGGCTTCCGTGGAATCCGTCGACTGGTATACATCGCGCTTCCAGTAGGACGATGCCGAGGTCAGGTTTGCGAAAGACATGTCGTAGCTGACCTTCAGGCTGAACATGTGGAAAGCGTCGTAGTAGGGCTCTTTGATGTCGTAAGGCTGATAGATGGCGTCGGTGCCGACGGGCGAGGTGCCCGTGGCCTGATAATTGTTGTATCCGTCCGCATCGATGCGCTGATACATGAAGTTTCCGGTGATCGACAGGTTGTCGGCCGGTTGAACCAACAAGGCTGCCCGCGACGAAACAAATCGTTCGAGATTGGAATTGGGGTGGTTTTCGGCAACCGGCGCGTCTTGCACATCGCCGCGATTGCAGTAGTAAACACCGCAGGCTCCGAAATTTGTCGGGAACGGAAACTCGCCGGGCGCGATCACCTTGCGGTCGATCCAGCCGCTGATGTACTTGCCGGTGTCGACGATGCGTAGCGAGGCGATCTCGCCAATGGGCAAATTCAGCATCAGGCTACCGTGGCCATTGGTGCTTCCGCCCGTGGTTTGCGAGGCGTCCACCTCAGCCGATCCTTCGAAGGTGCCAAGCTTGGGCGGATTAGTGACCAGCTTGATGGTACCGCCCATGGATCCGGCGCCGTACAAAGTGCCCTGCGGCCCGCGCAGTATCTCGGTGCGATTCAGATCGTATAGGTCGGCGTCGATCACCGTGCGTCCGTTCAGCGCGACGGCGGACGCCGACAGCGGCGTCTCATCGATGTAGAAGCCCACTGTTGCCACGGAACCGCCGGCGGATCCCAAGCCGCGCATTTCATACTCGGTTTGACCCGGACCCGCGGTGCGGAGGGATATACCGGGGACAGCGCCGACGAGGTCCTGGATCGATCCTACGTTTTGCGCGGAGAGGTCGCCGGCGCTCAAGGCCGTCATCGCGATCGGCGTTGCCTGCACGGTCGACTCGCGCTTTTCGGCGGTGACCACGATCTCTTCCAATCCGGTGTTGCTTTCGGGCGGCGGAGTGGCGCCGGCGGGGGCCGCCGAGGCCGCACCGCTCAAGCTCGCGGCGCACAGAAGCGCTGAGATCATTGCCGCCCGAATGCCTGCACGTGCGTCTGCCGCACACAACAGTTGTTTCATATCCGAATCTCCCTTCGTTTAAGCAAAAACGGCTGCGCCGGGTTGAGCGTGCGGCCCGAGTCGTCCGATTTATTCATCCCCTAGGCACTGATCAGCGATCTGCAGGAGATCGTTATGCTCAATTCGTAACACAGCGTTTACTGACACGCAAGTTTATTGCACAACAGGCACGGGCAATATAGTCTCCGCTGCTGCCTTGATGTTGCACTCACACAACGATATCGGTGGTCTCAATGCATGCTTTGTGCCGTGCCTTATCGGGCGAACATACGCTCGCTCGCTCGATGAGCGCGATTGACCGCACGGTGGCGGGGCGCGTCCATGAATTCGCGCTCCGGGATTGAGCAGGTGCGGCAACCGTCGCGCCGACTGACGCTGGCGGCGGTGTTCTCGAGCTGTCTGGGGGTGGGCTTGATCTTCGGCTTCCAGCCCCCGCTGATCGCGCTTGCCTTGAGTCGATTGGGATACTCCGGCTCCGCGATCGGCGCGGTGACCGCCTCCAGCTTGATCGCGGTGATCGTGTGCGGTCCTTTTTATCCCCGAGTGATCGCCCGCTTCGGCCTCAAGCGCTGCATCGTCGCCGGGATCATCTTTGCCTCCATCATTCTGCTGCTCATGCCGCTGCACCCCAGCGCTTCATTCTGGATGAGCTTGAGGTTCATCGCCGGGTGCGCGCTGGGGCTCGTGTGGATCGCGAGCGAAGTTTGGATGAACAATGCCAGCGGCCCCGAGTCGCGCGGCACGGTCATGGGCATCTACGGCACCGTGTTTTCCATCGGCATCGTCGCGGGCCCCGTACTTCTGGAATTTACCGGGACCGAGGGGGCGAAGCCCTTCGCGATCGGCGCCGCCTGCCTGATCCTGACTCTTCTGCCCATGGGCGTGCTGCGCCAGGTCACGGGCGCTGCGCAGGAATTCACCCCGCTGCGAGGACTGGGGGGCGCCTTTAGAACGGCACCCATCGTGATGTTGGCGGCCATGGTCGCAGGCTTGGTCGAGTCCGCGGATCTCACCCTGTTGCCGCTGTTCGGGCTGCACTCAGGATTGGGCGAGCGGGCGGCGCTCTCATTGGTCGCCGTGTTCATGGCGGGCAACGTGGTGCTGCAAGTACCGATCGGCCTGCTCGCCGACCGCTACGGACGCAAGACGTTGCTGGGGGTCTGCGCAGCGGCCAGCTGCATCGGTCCCTTGCTGCTGCAGCGTTGCCTGGGCGTGCCGCTCCTGCTGTGGCCTCTGTTGTTCGTCTGGGGAGGCACCCTGTTCGCCTTCTACAGCCAGGGCGTCGCCCTGCTCGGCGAGAAGTTCGCGGCGGAGAATCTTGCCAGCGCCAACACCTTGTTCGTCATGGTGTACTGCATGGGCGGGGTGATCGGACCGAGCGTCGGCGGTGCAGCCATGGATCTGTGGCCGAACCGGGGGCTTCCGGTGCTGCTGAGCGGCGCCGCATTCCTCATGCTGGCCGGTTTGGCGGTTAGCGCGGCGGTTAGCGCGCCTTCTCGTCTGCGCTCTTAGTTCGAGTGTCGGTCGCAATCCAATTCACTTCCCATGTCTTGCCGCCGTCGTCCGAAAACGCCTGTTCGAAGCGGCACGAAGCTGGGGTGATCTCTGTGATGATGAATCGGACCAAGATACTGCGGCCGTTCAGCGTTTCCTGGTCATAGAACTCGCCGCGTCCGTCCTTGAACTCGCCGATCGTGGGCGGCCCTACCGTACCGCTGCTGCTATTGGCGAAATTCAGGCTCCATTGGCGCGACTCAGGATTGTACAGTCGCAGCGACAACGCTTCGATGTGGCCTGCCGGGCCGTCAGCCTCGAGTTCCACCAGATTCGCGCGGCCATTCCAAACTTTGCGCACGCTGGTGGTGCCCTCGTAGTCGACCCATGTGCTCGAGCCCGTCAGGGGATGCGACAAACGCGATAGATGCGTTTTCCACGAGCCTATTTCGAAGTCGAAATCATGCTGCCCGTCTCGCGGAGCGGCGGCGCGGGCCATCGATGAGACGGCGATGGCGATCGCACCGCAGAACAGGCAGATTCGCAAACTTCCGATCACGGCGGCCGCCTCGGCCAGGGAATCAGATTGTCAGGGTCGTCCACGACGACGACCTCGTATTTGTCGATCATGGGCATGAGGACACCCTCCAATTCGGACTTCCACAGATCCCCCTCGTAGAACTTTGCCCGCAGAGGCTCACGGGACTTAAGGTCGGGGAATCCGCGCATGAAGAAGAATGTGTCCGGATCCTCGACCGACAGAAATGGGCCCAGTATCTTCATGCCCAATTCCAGGTGTTTCGGAATCGACTTGGAGCGGAATATCTCCAGGAACCCGGCGCGCCGGCCCGGTTTCAGCTTGTAAGTGCGCATTTCGACGATCATCTATAATTCCTCGGGCGATATGTTGGCGCGCTGAGGGCGCTTCCCGCAAGAACGCACTTTTCGGTAACCGATCCATGAAATCTCCCAAGACGGATGCCGCTGTCTACGCCTCGAATGCCGCGGCGCCGAACGGCTGCCCCATGACGGCGGCACTGAATGCCGTCGGCGGCAAGTGGAGCCTGATCTGTCTGTACTGGCTGGATTCCGGTACGCGCCGCTTCAACGAGCTGCAGCGGCTGATGCCGGACATCTCTCACAAGGTTCTGACCGCCACGCTCCGCAACCTGGAAACGGAAGGGCTGATCAGCCGAACCGATTTCTTGCAGGTGCCCCCGCGCGTCGAGTATCAGATATCGGCGTACGGCGAATCGGTTCGGCCCTTGATCGAAGCGGTGCGCCTATGGGGCAGGGCGCACCTTGCAAGGAAACCATCGGGTTCCGCCTAACTGCCCCCTTTCACGTGGACGTCGAAGAATCGCTGAATCGCCGTGTACACGTGCCGTTTCATCTGCGGCGTCGACAGGCCGTGCTTGGCGCCGGGATAGGTCATGAGCTCGAACTGCACCCCGCGTTTCTGCAGCTCGGACATGAGGCGGGTCGAGTTGACGAACAGCACATTGTCGTCGGCCATGCCGTGTGCCAGGAACAAGGGTGACTTCAATCCACCGAGGGCGGAGAACACCGAGGACTGCGCATAACCCTGTTCGTTGTTGCGGGGAGTCTCGAGGTATCGCTCGGTATAGCAGGTATCGTAAAGCCGCCAGTCGGTGACGGGCGCCACCGCGGCACCGGCGGCAATCACATCGGAGCCCTTGGCGAGCATCATCAGCGTCATGTAGCCGCCATAACTCCAGCCGAATACTCCGATGCGCTGGGCATCGATCCACGGTTGAGCCTGCAGCCAGCGTATTCCGGCCAACTGATCGCGCACCTCGATGTCGCCCAAGTGCCCGTGAATCGGATCCGAAAATGCGCGGCTGCGGCGTGAGGTGCCGCGATTGTCGAGCGTGAACACGACGTAACCCTGCTGCGCCATGTACTCGTCGATCATCTTCGGCCAGGTGCGGCTGACGTTCTGCACCGTCGGGCCGCCGTAGACATTCAGAAATACCGGGTAGCGCCGAGCCGGGTCGAAATCCGGGGGCTTCATCAGGGCGTACTGCAGATCTTGGCCGTCCTCGGCTCGAATACTGCCGTACTGCGGCGTGACGTGACGGGCGCGGTAGGGCCAGTAGGGGTGGGAGGCGTCCAGGGTATTGGCCTCTATCCAGGCCACGCGATGCCCGTCGGGTGCGTTGATGCTCACCTGCGGCGGAGTGCCCGGATCGGAGAAGGTGTCGACATACAGGGGGACATGCCGCGAGTCCCGGGGGAACTGCGCCGCGTGCCAGCCGTCGCCGCGGCTGATGCGGTGGGGATTCGCGCCGTCCCGACCGTCCAGCGCAACGGCGTACACCTGCTTGTCGATCACCGCGTCCTTGTTGGAGTCGAAGTACACCAGGCCCGCGGATTCATCCACGGCCAGCAATCCGTCGACGTTCCAAGCGCCCGCGGTCAGGGCCCTGAGCAGCCGGCCATTCAAATCGTAGAGATACAGATGGTTGGTGCCGCTTCGCTCGGACGACCATATGAAAGAGTCCTGGCCCTTCAGAAAGCGCAGGTCGTCGGACAGGTTGATCCACGCGGCGGAAGTCTCGGAGACCAGCAACGTCTCTTGCAGCGTGCCGGCATCGACCAGCACGAGATCGAGCCGCTTCTGGTCGCGCGCGAGGCGCTGAAAGGCGAGCCGGCGGCCGTCCGGAGTCCAGTCCGCGCGGGGCAGATAGATGTCCTGATCGGAGCCCAGATCGATCCAGCGCGGCTCCCCGCCGCTGGGCGCCACCAGCGCGAGTTTGACCGCGACATTGGGATCTCCGGCGAACGGGTAGCGCTGCTCCACCACGGCTGTGCGGTCCGCATAGATCTCCGTGCGCTGCGCGATCGGTACCGCGCTCTCGTCGAAGCGCTTGTAGGCGATGGCCGAATCGTCGGGCGCCCACCAATAGCCGCTGGTTTGGCCCATTTCCTCCTGAGCGATGAATTCCGCCTCGGCGTTGTGGATGGTGCCGCCGCCGTCCGCGGTCAGGCGGCGCTCCTCGCCGCGCTCGAGATCGATCACCCATAGATTCTGGTCGCGCACGAAGGAGACGTATCCGCCGCGAGGCGACATCTGCGGATCGATGAGCGGCGCGGCGGTGTGCGTCAGCCGGCGCAGCGCGGCAGCCGGCGGCGCATCCAGATCATAGAGATAGAGATTGCCGCCGAGCGTGAACAGCACGTGGCGTCCATCCGGAGCCCAATCGTAGTCCAGAATGCCGCGATAGTCGGCGGTGCGTTCCCGCTCACGCCGCGCCCGCTCGGTATCGGACAGATGCTCCTCGGGCACGAGCTGCGCGGAATTCACGCGCAACTCGAGCCGCCCGGTCTTGACGTCGTAGGTCCACAGGTCGAGTTGGTGCTGGTCGGTGGCGCGCCCGCGCAGCAACCCCACTCGGCGCCCGTCGGGCGAGACTTTGACGCCGCGCGGCGTCGAGCCGGCAAGCGCGGGATCGGCGAAGATCCGTTCGATGGAGAGATCGCTCGCGGCGGCGGGCATGACGAGCAGCGTCAACAGCAGGCAAAAAATTCGGTGCATGGGTGCGAGGTCACTTCGCCGCGAGCGCCGTCGATGAGGCGAAGGCCTTTACGTGATCGAGCTCCGGGCGCGACGTATGCGCGCCGTTGCCGGTCGATTCGAGCAATGCCAAGTAGTAGCTCCTCGCCTGCGCGGCGTCGCCCAGCGCCTCCGCGGCCCTGCCGGCATTGTAAAGTCCGTTGAAGCGATTGGGGCTCAATTGCAGCGCCTTCTGGTATTCGGCCAGTGCTTCACGCGGCATCCCCAGTTCCATGAGCATGTCCGCGAGCATCTCCCGCGCCGGAATGTCGACCTCGCCCTGGCCGACCTTGTCCTGCAGATCGGCGCTGTCCCGCATGGTTTTTTGCGCTTCCGCCGCGTTGCCTTCGGCAAAGGCGGCCCAGCCCAGCATCTCGCCTCGCGAAATCCGCGTACCCATCGAGTCGGCAAGATAGGCCTGCGGGCCCTTGCGGATCTGCTCGTGCAGCGCATCGTATTCGGCGAGCGCCGCCCGCGCCTGCTGCGCCTGACGAAGATGTCCCGCGGCAATCGCCCGGGCCCAGTAGGTCATGGTCTGCGTCTGAGGAGGCGCACCGGAAATGGGCTCGAGGGCCGCCGCGGATTTCCAATCGCGCATTTCCAAATCGAAAATGACGGGGAACTTGGCTCGAAAGTAGAGAAACATGCCGACCATGTAGTGATCGGCCATGTTCGGCATCGCCTCGAAGTGGGTGATCGCCGCCGCCGCATCCGCCATGAGCGCTTTGGCCGCCGCGTCCTGCCCGCTCTGCAAGTAGGCGTACAGCAGAAAGTCGTCCGAGTGAAATTGATCCATGGCGCCGCTCTCGCCCTGCGCCTCGGCGGCTTGCGATGCGGCCACCGAGCCGCGATTGGCGTCGATGTCCGCCTGCCACATGCCGAGCCTCGCAAAGATGTGTCCCGGCATGTGCACCGCGTGGGGACCCGACGGAGCGATTTCTCCATAGTGCCGGGCGGCAGCGAGGCCGTCCTTCGCGAGCGACGGCGTATCGCAGGCGTGGATGATGTAGTGAACCACGCCCGGGTGATCGGGGTGTTTTGCGAACAAGGGGTTCAGCACCGCCATCGCCCGGTGTTCCTGAGCGAGGCTGGTGTCGTTCGGAGCTTCCGCCGCCAACAGCGACAGCGCATAGAACGCGCCGGCGTCGGTGTCCTCCGGATAGCGGGCATAGAGCTTCGCCATGGCCGCGGAGTAGCGTTCGACGCGCACATGGTAGGCGCTCATGACCGGCTCGTAGAAATCGCTGAGCGCGGCGATGTACTCGCGCTCGCGCGCGGTCTTGGCCGGATGCGCGCGCGCCGCCTGCAACTCCGCGCGCCCGAGCTTCATGGCATCCGGGTCCGGGCGGCCCCAGATTTGATGGAAGACGCTCATTGCGATGCCCCAGTGCGCCATCGCGCAATCAGGGTCCGCCTTCGCGATCCGTTCGAACTGCGGCTGGGCTTCGTCGTACCAGAAGTCATGGAGCAACGCGACGCCGCGGCTGAAGGGCGCGCGTACCGACGCAGAACAGGACACGGGGAAGGACACTTCGCCCAGCCGTTCGCCGGGCGGAGGGGCGGCCGGCGCGCCCGGCACGACTGCAGGGGTCGCAGCAGCCGCGGGGGTCGCAGAGGCCGAAGGGGGCGCAGCGCTCGCAGGGGCCGCGCGGGTTGCAGGGGCCGCGATGGGCAGCGCGGTCAGCGCTAGCAGAAGGGGCGTGCATATCTTCATGACTGTCAATTCTATCTCAGGATTACCTAGGATTCGTCTGACAATCTGAATCCGCTTTCAGGAGATAACCGCCGCCGGCGTTCAGGGCTAGCCTTGGCCGTAATCAAGTTGAGGCGGGCGGCGCTCGAAGGCCGCCGTGGTATCGCTCATGTGGAAGAGGCATCGAACCGGCGCATCCTCGGGCGGCTCGGGATCCGATCGACGGAGTCCGTGGCATGCGGTGTCCATCGTGACCACCAACGCCAGCTGCCCCACGGCTCGGGCGCTGCGGGGCATGCGCTTTCTCGCAGAAGAA
>Ga0209624_10000208_pt1 | contig 53530 bp, 45 predicted proteins | sample JacPinW_OM2H0_O1_FD_188565 | JGI IMG/M metagenome (GOLD analysis project Ga0209624, IMG submission 188565) | Forest soil microbial communities from Algoma, Ontario, Canada - Jack Pine, Ontario site 1_JW_OM2H0_O1 (SPAdes) (version 2) | ecosystem: Environmental > Terrestrial > Soil > Boreal...
CCATGCGGCGTTCGTGGAGAGAGTCATCCACGTCCAGTCCGTCAAGCAGGATGCCTGCATCGGCTTCGGCGGTGTAGCCGTCTTCGTCGCTGACGATGGCTTCGAGCTCGGCGAGACGCATGCCGTCATGATCGGTCAGCTTGTCGTGGGGCTTTGCGTAGAGCGCCTCGCGCTCTTGCAGTGCTTTCCACAGCGCGGAGTTGCCCATGATGACGGTGTCAATCACGCGGAATTTGTCGAAGGCAAATTGATCCTGGCGGAGGATGCCGAGCTTCTTTGGCCGGCTGACCGAGCCTTGCGAGGGCTCGAGTTCGCCGGTCATGATTTTCATGAGCGTTGATTTCCCGGCGCCGTTCGGGCCAGTGATGGCGTAGCGGCGGCCGTCGAAGAACGTGCAGGTGACGTCTTCGAAGAGAATTCTAGCGCCGAAGCGCATGGAGATATTGTTAAGGGTGAGCAAGCACTTCAATTGTAGCGCATGAGTCGCGATTGCGCCCAATTCTGTGGATGTGGGAGTCGCGATCGTGCAAGTGCATGGCTTGCACGCGTGCAGTAGAATACCGCGTCTTGTCTCCCCGAGCTGAATTCGACCGGCTGCGCGTGGTGCTGGTGAATGCGCGGAATCCTCTCAATATTGGCGCCGCGGCGCGGGTGATGAGCAATTTCGGGTTTATGCACCTGCGGGTAGTGAATCCTTATAAGGTGGCGTTTCGGGAGGCGCGGTCGGCGGTGGGCGCGTCTGAGTTGCTGGCGAGCGCGGAGGAGTTCGATAGCGTCGGTGAGGCGGTGGCGGACTGCACCCTGGTGATTGGGACCACCGCTGCGGGGCGGCGGCAGTTGCAGCATCCGGTGCGAGGGCTGGAGGAGGGCGCGCGGATGGTTCGCAGGCGGCTGGCAAGGAGCCGAGTGGCGCTGCTTTTTGGCTCGGAGAGAATTGGACTGAGAAATGACGATATGAGCCATTGCCACTGGCTGATGCGGATTCCGACGCGCGAAGAGCATGGATCGGTGAATTTGGGGCAAGCGGTGGCGATTTGCCTTTACGAGATTGCGCGTGGGGCAGGTGTCGGACCGGTGCTGGCTCGAGAGAAAGAGAGCGCGGCTAGCGCGGTGGAGTTGGCGCGGATTGACGAGGTGATGCTGGAAGTTTTGCGCCTTAGTGGTTTTGTTAAGCCGCGGGCGTCGGTGCTGGCGGAGGAGAAGTTGCGGAGGTTGATTCGGCGGCTGAAATTGAACACGAAGGATGCGGAAGTTTGGTTGGGTATGATGCGGCATATTTTGTGGAAGCTGCAGGCGGGGAGGGCTGCGGCAGAATGACGGAGTTTGCCGCGGAGAGGAAAACGCCGGCAGGATGCCCTTCGAAAGTTCAGGGCCGGTCGGCGCGACGAGTGCCCAGCCAAAGATCGCGGGCAGGATGCCCGCGCCACGATGGGTCTCCGCGCTGCTCTCGTGAAATTATTTTTCGCGAGGCGCATATTTTTCTTGCGCTCGGGGTCAATGCCTGTATTCTGCGTTAGCGACTTTGCTCCGTGTAACCGGCCCAAGGGAGAGCGAGCGTCGCCGGTGGAGGAAATCGAAATAAATTGAACGCCATCTCCCTGGACGCGCGGCTCGGTTCTCGGGCCGTTTCCAATCCCGTAAAAAGATCAGCGAAATTGACGCTGTGGCCGCTGGTGGCCGCGACGTTCTTCATGGTGTCTGGCGGCACCTACGGGACGGAGGATATCGTTCACGGCGCGGGCTACGGGCGCGGGATTTTGATCCTGCTGCTGACGCCGCTGCTTTGGAGCTTGCCGACGGCGTATATGATCGGCGAACTTTCAAGCTCGATTCCGGCGGAGGGCGGCTACTACGCGTGGGTGAGACGAGGGCTAGGGAATTTCTGGGGATTTCAGGAAGCGTGGCTCTCGCTGGTGGCGAGCATTTTCGATATGGCGATTTACCCGACGCTATTCGTGGCGTATCTGACGCGGATGATTCCGTGGTTTAGCGTGGGGCATCGCGGGCTGTACGTGGGGATGTCGATCGTGACGGTTTGCGCGCTGATGAACATCGCGGGAATTCGGGTGGTGGCTATATCGTCATTGTGGCTCTTCTTCCTGCTTTCCGCGCCGTTCGCGCTGATCGTGCTGCTTGCGCCGTTTAAGATTGGCGCGCTTGGCGGGACAGCCACCGTTCCTTCCGGCAGCACCGTGGATTTTATGGGCGGGATTTTGATTGCGATGTGGAATTACATGGGCTGGGATAACGCGTCGACGATCGCCGCCGAGGTGGAGCGGCCGCAGCGGACATATCCGCGCGCGATGATTTTGGCGGTGGTGGTGGTGTCGCTTACATATATTGTTCCGGTGGCTGCGATGTGGATTACGGGCGCCCCGGCGGCTTCGTGGGAGACTGGATCGTGGGCGGATCTGGCGGGCCTTGTGGGCGGGCAAGGTTTGCGCGTGGCACTGGTACTGGGCGGAATGATGAGCGCGTTTGGAATGTTCAACGCGCTGGTGATGAGCTATTCACGGCTGCCATTGGCGATGGCGCAGGATGGGATGCTGCCACAGATATTCGCGCGGAAGACGAAGAAGTCGCATTCACCGTGGGTTTCGATTGTTGCGCTGGCGATTGGCTGGGGGATGTGCCTGGGGCTGAACTTTGAGCATCTGGTTACGCTCGATATTTTGCTTTACGGCAGCAGCCTGATGCTGGAGTTTATCGCGCTCGTGGCGCTGCGGGTGAAAGAACCGACGCTGAGGCGGCCGTTCCGCGTGCCGGGCGGGATGCTGGGTGCGGTGATGCTGGGCGTTTGTCCGCTGCTGCTGCTGGGATTTTCCGTGGTGCGCAGCGAAAATGAAACTGTTCTCGGCATGAGTAGCCTCGCGTTTGGAGTTCTTTTGATTCTTGGCGGGTTCGTTGCGTATGGGATCAAACTGCTATTTCAGACGCCGGGGTCGCTGGGTGTTGTCGCGCAGAAGCCGCCTAATGCCGCTTAGTGGTCTGTGCCACGTTAGCTTGTACCGATATTCCTGCTAGGCAATTCTTAATCTAGTCGTTCGCGGCGCGGGCATCTTGCCCGCGACCTTGATCTTCGCCGCAGTGCTGACAGCCGCGGGCAGGATGCCATCGCCACGATGGTAAATCGCCGGGGCGGCAATTGTAGGGCGCGTCATAAGGCGCGCCGGTTTTAAATTTGCGGCGAGTTATTCCGAAGAACTCTCTTATGCCAATTGCAAATCCATTTCGGGCCGAAGACCTGATTTATTTTGCGTGGATCGCGGCGGCGTCTGCCGGAATGCTCCGGATGGCAATTGTGGGGCGCTGGATGAAAAAGAGCGGAATCGTGGGGCCGGAGATGCCGCGTAATGTGCGACTGTGGCTTGCCGCAGGCGGTACATTGTTTGCTGCATTCGCTATCTACTTCTTGCTCCGCGCAATGAATTGACTCAACGCGGGCCTCGCGCGCTTTTCAATCTTATCCGCGCGTGGCATTCTTAGCGCGCTGATGGCCAGCTACGATTACATTATTGTGGGGGCGGGTTCCGCGGGGTGCGTGCTGGCGGGGCGGCTGTCTGAAAATCGCGAAGTGAGTGTACTTTTGCTTGAAGCGGGCGGCCCTGATACGCACCGCGAAATTCGCATTCCTGCCGCTTTTTCGAAACTCTTCAAATCGAAAGCCGATTGGAATTACACCACCGAGGCGCAAACGAATCTTCACGGGCGGAAGCTGTATTGGCCGCGGGGGAAAGTTATCGGCGGTTCGAGTTCCATCAACGCGATGATTTACATCCGCGGGAACCGGCGCGATTACGACGACTGGGAGCAGCTCGGCAATCCGGGCTGGGGCTACCGCGACGTCCTTCCGTGTTTTAAAAAAGCTGAAGATCAGCAGCGTGGCGCTTCCGAATTTCATGGCGTGGGCGGGCCCGTGCGCGTGGAGGATTTGCGAACGGTCAATCCCCTTTCGAATGCGTTCGTCGATGCGGCGGGCGAAGCGGGTATTGCCGCGAATGACGATTTCAACGGCCGGGAGCAGGAAGGCGCTGGCTGCTATCAGGTGACGCAGAAGCGCGGGCGCAGGTGGAGCGCCGCCGACGCTTATCTGCGACCCGCGCGATCGCGGGCTAATCTTACGGTACTTACTCACGCGCATGTGACGCAGATTTTGCTGGCGGAGAATCGCGCCACCGGCGTGGAATACGTTCACGATGGACGCGAGCACTCGGTTCAAGCCGCGCGCGAGATAATTTTGTGCGGCGGCGCGATTAATTCGCCGCAACTCTTGATGTTGTCCGGGATCGGACCAGCACGGGAACTTGAGGAACTGGGCGTTAAAGTTGCATTCGATCTTCCGGGCGTCGGCGCGAATTTGCAGGACCACATGTTTCTTCCCGTGGCGTACAAATGCAAGCGGCCGATTACGCTCGCGAAGGCGGAGACGCTTCTGAGCTTTCTTCACTACGCGATTTTTCGCCGGGGGATGTTGACGTCTTGCATTGCCGAGGCCGGGGCGTTTTTGCGGACGCGTCCTGACGCCGACCGGCCGAATCTGCAATATCACTTCGGGCCGGTTTATTACCTCAATCATGGATTCGATCGTCCGAGCGGCCACGGCTTTTCGATTGGCCCGACGCTGATCCGCGCCGAGAGTCGCGGGCGGATCCGGCTGCGAACCACGTTTCCGATGGATCCGCCGATCATCGAGCCAAATTATCTTTCGAATGATTCCGACGTGGAGACGCTTGTTGCGGGCATCGAGCTTGCGCGGCGAATCGCGGCGGCGCGCGTGTTCGGTGAGTATTGCGGTGACGAATATTTGCCGGGGAAGGACGTCAAATCGCGCAGCGAAATAGCCGGCTATATTCGCGATGCCGCCGAGACGACGTATCATCCCGCCGGGACATGCAAGATGGGCGCGGACGCGATGGCCGTTGTCGATTCGCATTTGCGGGTGCGGGGCGCGGAGAATCTGCGCGTGGTGGACGCATCGGTGATGCCTGTGGTGACGAGCGGCAATACGAACGCCCCTGTGATGATGATTGCGGAGAAGGCTGCGGACATGATTCGAAGCGGAGATTGATTGGCGGATTGATAGAACCGAGTTGATCGAAGCTATCGTGTGAATTGGGCGCCAACGCGAGTACGATATAAGCATGTTTGCGCCTGCTGAAAACTCGGAATATTCCTGGAGCGCGCTGAAGTTTGTAGCGGCGTTCATTCTGGCTGGGGCCGGTGGCCTTTTGTTTTTAACTCCTCACCACAAAGTGGCCGACTCGCTGCTGATCTTCGCGATGTTGCTGCTTGTCGTGGACATTTACCGCAAACGCTCACACGCACGCTCCGTTCGATAAATCGGCCGATGAATTTCTGTTGAATCTAAGGCGCGTCGCCGGAAGGTATGCGCGTTCGGCCCGCGGAATTTTGCTATTCTTTCGTGTCGTGGGCTTCGATTTCCGACACAACTTTGAGTTCGTCTCGCGCGTCGCTTTAGTTTTTGGGGTGGGGTGCTTGCTGTTTGCCGGACACGCCCGGCCTCAAGCGCCGCAGCAACAGCCACCCAGTGCGACGCCGCCTCCGGGCAATCCCCCGCCCGCTGCGCAGACTTCGCCATCTGCCCAAACTCCGGCGACGGCACCCGCGCAAACTTCGCCAGCGAGTCAAACTCCTCCTGCGGCACAAGCCCCGCCGGCAGCGCAGATTCCTCCGTCGCATCCGACATTCACGGTGGTGCTTGATCCCGGCCACGGCGGCACGGACGATGGCGCACGCGGCTCAGGGGGCGCGGTGGAAAAAGATTTAACGCTCGTTCTTGCGCGGGCCACGCGGGTTCAACTCCAGCAGCAAGGCGTGCGGGTGATACTCACGCGTGATACCGATGTGAATCCATCGTTCGACGATCGAGCGGCCATCGCCAATGCGCCGAGACTGGCGGTCCTGATTAGCTTTCACGTTTCATCTACAGGTCAGGTGGGCACGGCGCGAGCGTATTCGTACCTTTTCTCGACGAACGTTCCACCTGCGGCTGAGACGGACGCGTCGATGCCAAAGCCGGCCGCGCATCTGATTCCATGGGAGACGGCACAGCAGAGCTATGTGGACACAAGCCATCGGCTCGCCGAATTCATTCAGACAGAACTCGTGCAGAAATTTCCGGGCTCGCCTGCAACGTCCACGGCCTTCCCAATCCGCGACCTACGGTCGGTAGCCGCGCCAGCAGTCGCGGTAGAACTTTCGAGCGTGAGCGTGAAGGATGCCCACGCGCTTGATCCATTCATCGCATCGCTGGCTGAAAGCGTAGCGCGCGCGGTGGCGGAGTTCCGGCCCAGCTTTGAGACGGGGGCGAGATAGTGTCGCGGAATCTAAAAATCACGATCGCAATTCTGATCGTCGCCGTCATTGGCGGCCTGCTGAGCCTGCGCGGACTGAAGAAACGGGTAAACCGGCTTGCCGTGGACCAAACCAGCGACGTGCAGGCGCGGCGTGAAGTGGTGGCGCCGCCAATCACCTCGCCGTCCGACGTCGCAGCAAGAGCGCTCGTCTACTGGGCTTCGACTTCATCGCCAGACATGCTCGCGCCGACACCGGTTGATTTGCAGCTCGCGTCGGATCCGACCGTGCGCAGTAAGCAACTGCTGCAGGCGCTCATCACGAACACTCCGTCACGTGCGCAACAAACGCTGCCCGCCGACGCGAACCTACTAGCGTTCTATGTATTGCCTGACGGCACGGCGATCGCGGATTTTTCGGATGAACTGAGCTCGGAGACGCCTTCGGGAATTTTTAGCGAATCGCTAGCCATTAATTCCATTACGCGAACGCTGGAGGCGAATGTGCCGTCGCTGCGGCGGCTTAAGATTTTGATTCATGGGCAAGAGGCGGATACGCTTGCGGGGCATGTGGATTTGACGGGCTATTTTGATCTTCATTCTGTGGCGAACGTGGCGCCGGTTACGGCGGCAGCGGAACCTGTGTACACGCCAGTGCCGAGATCGGCAGTGAAAACACCTAACAAGTAACGGCGGGCGAAGTAATGGTTCGCGGTTTTCAGGTGCGCCGCTGCGCGTAAAGACACCGGCAAGATGCCCTTCGAAAACTCAGGGCAGGCCGGCGCGACGAGGCTACCGACCCATAGCGCTGTCGATTTTGGCTTTAGGGACTGAACGCGGAAATTTTCTAACGAACCGTTGCTGCGTGTACTTCAGCAATATAGGCCCCCGGGAATTCCAGAATTGTGCTGGTGCGATCACTCAACTTGTACGGGGCCGAAAGGATTTTCGCACCGGCAGATTTGGCTTTTTCGAGGGTCGCGCCGAGATCGTGAACCTCGTACCCGGTCAGCTCGTGGCCGAAAGGATACGGTAGATGCCCGTCAGTTACCAGCACTTGCATGTTGCCGAAAGCTGAGGCGATGCGAATGCGGCGGTATGTTTCTCCCGGGCGGCCGATTTCGCCTGCGTCGGAGGATTTGTCGTCTGAGATGACTTTGGCATGTGAGAAGGTAACGAAACCCTTGACGAAATCGTTGGCTCGATCCCGAGAGAGATAGACGCGATTATCTGGAATGGTGTCGAGAGACGGAAATTTCGGCGGAGTAAAGTGCCAATAGAGCTGCATCTTAACGCCACCGGGCCACTGGATGACGGCGTCCATTCCGATTGGATCCTTAAAAGGTTCGACGATGATTTCCGCTCCGGCTTGATGCGCGGCTTTGATGGCCTGATCCATTTCTGTCACGAGATATCCCGTGCGCTCCTGGCCAAATGGAAATGGAATTGGCGTTTTAAACGCGAACACGGAGAGAGTGCCGACCGGAGTCCATAGATATTGAAATTCAGTGCTGCTTGGTACCGGAAGAACGTTCGTTACGATCTTCTTGGACGGCTGGCCGCCAAACGTAGCGGCAAAGCTGTTGATAAACGTGTCCAAATCGGCGGGGGCTACATAAACGTGCGTCGAATCGTATTGAGCGCCGACGGCGACGCTCGCGTCGGACGTGGATCCCGGTTGGCCGCCGATCGCCGAAGCAGCGATGGAAATCAGCAAGGCGGTTGTTAACAACAATGGCCAGCCAGACGCGTCCGTACGCTTTCTGCTTCGTTCACGCATTTGTCCAAATCGCCTTTACGTGTTCCGATTCGTCACGGCTGCTTATAGTAGGAAAGCGCGCGATTGGCAATTGGGCAACTCGTGGCGCGGTTGACAGGCTTACGCTAGCCCGGCAAACTGGCTGCACTGAATCGCTGGCATCGGCTTCCTCAGCGGAGAATCGAATTGAGATCGGAAGAGCGCGCACCTGAAGATTTGCGGCCTATCAAGATTACGCCGGATTTTATTCCGACGGCGGAAGGCAGCGTCCTGATCGAAGCTGGACAAACTCGCGTGATCGCGACGGCGACGATTGAAGACGGCGTGCCATCGTTTCTGAAAGGTTCGGGGAAGGGCTGGGTGACGAGCGAATATGGAATGCTGCCGCGCGCGACCGACCGGCGCACGCCGCGCGAATCGAGCCGCGGAAAACAATCGGGCCGCACGCAGGAAATTCAGCGGCTGATCGGGCGTTCGCTGCGCGCGGTGATGGATTTGAAAGGGCTTGGCGAGCGAACGGTTTGGGTCGATTGCGACGTGATCCAGGCTGACGGAGGCACGCGGACGGCTTCGATTACCGGCGCGTTCGTGGCGCTGGCGCTTTCGCTCGAGCGGCTTGTGGCTTCGGGAATTCTGCGCAGCGTGCCGATCAAAGATTCTGTGGCGGCGATTAGCGTGGGTATCGTGAACGATGAGGTGCTGCTCGATCTGAACTACGAAGAAGACTCGCAGGCGCAGGTGGATATGAATGTGGTGATGACGGGCGGCGGCAAGTTCGTCGAGGTGCAAGCGACCGCGGAGGGCAGGCCCTATACAGCGCGCGAGCTTGAACAGATGCTGGAAATCGCCGCGGCCGGAATCGAGCGGCTGAAGCAATTGCAGATTGAATTGCTCCACATGAAATTTGGCGGACAAAATCGTTAAGCTTTACTTAGCTACCTCAAATCCCGGCAAAGTGCGGGAATATCGCGTTCTTGGCGCCGGAAATCCAGTTGAAATCGAAACGCTGCCTGGCTTCACCGAGATTGCCGCGTTCGACGAGTCGGCGCCCACGTTCGCCCAAAATTCCGCCGGCAAAGCAATTCATTATTCGCAATTCACCGATGAACTTCTTATCGCCGATGACTCCGGACTTGTGGTCCCGTCGCTTGGGGGCGCGCCTGGAGTTCATTCAGCGCGGTATGCGGGGCCGCGTGCTACCGACGCCGATCGGGTGCGAAAGCTGCTCGACGAGATGCGCGGAAAGAGCGGCGATGAGAGGCGTGCGCGATTTGTTTGTGTGCTCACGCTGGCACGGGAGGGCTCTGCAATGGCGGTGTTCTCTGATTCTGTCGAAGGCGTCATCGCTACGGAGCCTCGTGGCGACGGCGGATTCGGCTACGATCCGGTGTTTTATTTTCCGAAGCTCGGCCGCACTTACGCGGAGATTTCTCGCGAGGAAAAGAACGAGTATAGCCATCGTGGCCGCGCGTTTCGCAAATTAGTGCAATTTCTGGGCACTTCGAATTTCCGCGACTTCGTATAAAAGGCACTCAGTTTTCCACAGATCCCCGATGAAACGTTTTAGCTTGCCCTGAATCAAATTAAAGGTGTCTAATGAGCCCGCTTCCACTCTCCCGAGGTATCTCGTGACTGCACCAGCCCGTCAGCCGGACTTTCTGCATTCGCTGCAACAGCGGATTGTAGAGGCGCGCCGGCGCTCGGACGCGATTTTCGACATGCTCGCTGAGGGTGCGCTTTACAACCGGCCGATCGCGGAACGGCATCGCTTGATTTTCTATCTCGGGCACCTGGAAGCTTTCGATTGGAACTTGCTGGGGCGCGGCGCGTTTGAACTGGAACCGGAAAACGCCGCGTTCGATAAATTATTTGCGTTCGGCATTGATCCGACGAATGGAAATCTTCCGAATGATGTGCCGAGCGATTGGCCGTCGGAGAAAGAAGTACGCGCTTACAACGCGCGAGGGCGCGAAAGAATTGACGAGGCGATTGCGCGTGGACTTTCTGGCGGCTCGATGAAGCCAGATGTGGCGGATGGCACGCGGCTCAACGTAGCGATCGAGCATCGCTTGATGCACGCGGAAACGCTTGCGTATCTATTGCACCAACTTCCATTCGAAAAGAAGAAGAGAAATGGCGCCACGCCGGCCGTCACCGACGGGCTGGTGACGCGGCGCATGGCGGGCATTCCCGCGGGCGTGGCGACGCTTGGGCAGCCGCGGAAGAACGGCGAGCCTGCTTCCGATTCTTCGGGGGCACGTGACGGTTTCGGCTGGGACAACGAATTCGAGACGTTGTCCGTTGATGTTCCAGCATTTTCGATCGATGCGTACCCTGTTACTAACGGGCAATTCCTTGAATTCGTGAAGGCTGGCGGCTACGATGATCGAAATCTTTGGCGCGCTGAAGATTGGGAATGGAAATCAGCGGCGGGAATTACGCATCCTTTCTTCTGGATTCCGCGCGGCGATGCGTGGATGTTCCGTGGAATGTTCGAAGAGATTCCGCTGCCTCTTACTTGGCCCATTTATGTGAGCCACGCTGAAGCGGCCGCCTACGCGCGCTGGTCTGGCAAGACGTTACCAACGGAAGCGCAATGGCACCGGGCAGCGTATGGTTCGCCCGGCGGTAAGGAACGCTTTTATCCGTGGGGCGATGAATCGCCGGATGCGTGGCGCGGCAATTTTGATTTTGCGTCGTGGGAGCCCACGCCGGTTGCGTCGCATCCGCTTGGCTCGAGCGCATTCGGCGTTTTCGATCTTCTCGGCAACGGATGGGAATGGACGTCCACGCCGTTTGGGCCACTGCCGGGATTTCAGCCATTCCCGTTTTACCGTGGATACTCTGCCGACTTTTTTGACGGCAAACATTTTGTGATGAAGGGCGGTTCGCAGCGGACGGCCGCGAGCATGCTGCGCCGCAGTTTTCGAAATTGGTTTCAGCCGCACTATCCTTACGTGTACGCAAAGTTTCGTTGCGTGGAGACCTAAAATGGCGACGGCCCGACCAAGATTGATCGAACGGGTGACGGAACCTTCCGTCATGGATTTTGCCGCGCAGGTGCGCGCGGGCCTGTCGAAGCCCGCGCAGAAAGAACTCCCTTCGCAATATCTCTACGACGAAGTGGGCTCAGCGCTTTTCGAGGCAATATGTCTTTTGCCGGAGTACGGACTGAGCCGCGCGGGGGCACGGCTCCTGCGTGAACACTCCGCCGAGATTATTGACCGGCTTCCTCTGCCCGTAATCGTCGCGGAACTTGGCAGCGGCAGCGGATCGAAAACACGATCGATTCTCGAGGCGCTGGCCACGCGCCAACCAGTGCGATATTTTCCCATTGATATTTCGCGCATGGCGCTTTCGCGTTGTTGGCAGGAGCTCGGACATATTGATTCGGTAAGCATGGTGGGATTCGAGCGCGCGTACCTGGATGGTCTGCTCGAAGTTGCCGCGCGGCGCGAATCAGGCGAACGGCTGCTGGTGCTTTTTCTTGGCAGCACGATTGGGAATTTCGATCGCCCGGCGGGCGAGGACTTTTTGCGCGCGGTCCGGCGCGAGCTGCTGCCCGGTGATGCGCTGCTTTTGGCTACCGATCTGGAAAAACCGGTGCCACAGCTTGTCGAGGCGTATGACGATAGCGCGGGAGTTACGGCCGCATTCAATTTGAATATGCTCGCGCACATCAATCAAGCGCTTGGCGGCGACTTCAATTTGAGGAGTTTCGAGCATACCGTGCGGTGGAATGGGGCGGAGCGGCGAATCGAGATGCATCTGCGTTCGAAAGAAGATCAGACGGTGAAATTGGCGCGCGCGAATTTTTCGTGTCGCTTGCGCGCCGGTGAAACCATTTGGACGGAGAGCAGCCACAAATATAATTGCGCGGAAGTTGTCGCGATGGGCGAACGCGCAGGCTACCGCTGTGATGCTCAGTGGGTTGATGCGGAGTGGCCGTTCGCGCAGAGCCTGTTCATCGCCACCTAGTCGTAAACGTCCTCCGCGTCGAGCCGTGATCGTGAGGCCGTGTTATATTTCAGCGCATGGCCATGGCGAAAAAATCCAAGAAATCCCTCCAAGCGCAAAAATCCAAGCCCGCACCCGCAAAGGTGCGCTCGAATGGTCCGGCGAAGGGACCGAAGCAACAAATCGCGACAAAGGCAAAACTTGCCAAGCTGGGGAAACCCGTCGGCACGGATCCGAAGCGCATTCGGGCAATCCTCGAAAAACTTGACGAAGCCTATCCCGCTGCGACGTGCGCTCTCACGCACGCTAATCCATTCCAACTTCTGATCTCGACGATCCTTTCGGCGCAGTGCACCGACGTGCGCGTGAATCAAGTCACGGCGACGCTTTACAAGAAATATCCTTCGCCCGAAGCGTTCGCGTACGCGTCGCCAAACGAGCTCGAGCAGGATATTCGCCCGACTGGATTTTTTCGCAACAAGACGAAATCGATCATCGGCGCTAGCAAAAAGCTCATCGAAGAGTTTCATGGCAAGGTGCCTCAGACCATGGAAGCAATTCTGACGCTTCCGGGCGTGGCGCGAAAAACTGGCAACGTCGTTCTCGGCACCGCGTTCGGAATTCCTTCCGGGGTCGTGGTGGACACTCACGTGCAGCGCGTTTCGGGACGCCTTGATCTCACTAAGAATGTTGATCCGAAGAAAATCGAGCAGGACTTGATGCAAGTCATTCCGCAGGAGAAATGGATTCTGTTCGCGCACCAGTTGATTTGGCACGGCCGCCGAGTTTGCGTGGCGCGGAAGCCGCGGTGCATCGAATGCAATCTCGAGAAGATCTGTTATTCGGCAGACAAAACGGTTTGATCGCGGGCAAATTCCGTTTTGCGCCTGGTTCGTCTGGGGATTTCGGAGGCGGAAGCGTCCGGGCTGTGAAGCTTGAGCTTCACCCCTGGAGATTGCTCCCTTAGCGATCTCCGCGCAAGCGCGAACGATTAGCGATACAGGCTGGGAAATTCCTGCTGGAGATGTTTCACTTTAGGCGCATCAAACATGGCGATGTAGCCGTTATCCGGATTGCGAGCGGCGAAGTCCTGGTGATAATCCTCAGCTCGATAGAAACCCGTAAAAGGAACAATCTGCGTGACGATCGGGTTTGAAAAAAGCTTGGCCTGATTTAGCTGGTCCACATAAGCCTGCGCGATCCGCTGCTGCTCCGGATTCGCAAAAAAGATCGCTGAGCGATACTGAGTGCCCGAGTCGGGACCCTGGCGGTTCAGTTCCGTTGGGTCGTGCGCGACCGAGAAGAACACTTTCAGCAGAGTCCCCAAAGTGATCTGCGACGGATCGTAGACAATTTCGACGGATTCGGCGTGCCCGGTAGTTCCACTGCTGACGTCTTCGTAGTTTGGATTTTTTAGCGTGCCTCCGGAATATCCCGAAGTGGCTCGGATTACGCCCTTCACGTGCTCGAATACCGCCTGAATTCCCCAAAAGCAACCCCCCGCGATTACGACGGTTTCGTGGCCTTTTTTTGCGGCCAGGGTTTCATCCACCGCCGGATCCGGAAGCGCGACAGCAGCACTGGTCGCACTATGGCGCAACGCGCCAAATATAATTAGCAACACTACGAAAAATCCCAACGCCAGCGTCACGATTCGATTCATCGCCTGCTCCTCAGAACAATCATTGTTAAATAATTAGATGCTTACTTTTTGAACCGAGCTAAACCGAGCCAAAATATCCTTAGGAAGCTTTAGCAAATTTCATTGCAACTGAATTCATGCAATAGCGCAACCCAGTGGGCGGCGGACCATCGTCGAAGACGTGCCCGAGATGCGCATCGCATAACCGGCAAGAAACGGCTGTGCGAATCGTGCCCAAACTAGTGTCCGTGATTTCCACGACGTTCTCTTTCGCAATGGGCGCCCAAAAGCTCGGCCAACCTGTGCCGGATTCAAACTTGGTACTCGAATCGAACAAAGCCGTATCGCAGCAAATGCAGCGGAACACGCCTTTTGCATGATTGTTCGGATTTTCGTTGGTGTAGGCTCGCTCAGTACCAGCCTCGCGCGTAACTTCAAACGACGCGGGCGAGAGCTGCCTCTTCCATTCGTCTTCCGTCTTAGTGATGTGCTCGACGGAAATCTTACCTTTGCGCTCACCCGAATCCCAAAACTCCACGATCGTAACCATCTTTGGAGTGCCGATGGATAGTCCATCTGCGTGAACCGGCTTAATCGCCCGCATCCACCAACTCGCGAGTCCTGCAGCCGCGCCTCCAGTGCCAATCAAGAACGACCGGCGCGCGATCAGATTGGGATTTTCAGAATTTTTCTTGTTCGCGGAATCCATAGCCTCTCCTAGTTCGCTCTCATCCGAATGTGAAGGCAAAAGCCTGTACGCCAGGATCGAGAAATTCAATTTCAAACGTCCGATCTTCCACTTTGCCCTTCTGCCGGATCAATTGATACAGCCGGTACTCCTTCACAACGCCCGCGCCCTGCTCGTCGGTGTCCACGCCGTGATCCTCGCCGGGCGCGGTGCCATCAAGCCGCACGCGGAAACGCACGGGCTTTCCATTTTTCCCCGGTCCTAAGACGAGATGCAGGTCGCGCGCGTGGAACCGGAAAATCACTTTGCCCGGCGCGGAAATGAGCGCCGCATGTTCGCCGCTGACATCCCAATTTCCAGCGAGGCCCCATTGATTCACAGTCAATCGTGCTGGCGCGGTATACGCTTGCGCCTGATCCTGTCGGATTTTCTGCGGCGAAGCGTAATTCTGCTGCCGGGAATAGCCGACGTAGGTCTCATGGGAAGCGGCATCTTGGAAATCCGGCGCCGCCCGCGATCCGGACGCGGTAACTTGCACCAGCCCGCCGACCTTCAAGTTCGAATTCTTCTCGCGCAACAACTGCTGGATCACTTCTTCCGATTCGTCGTACTTCCCTTCACCGAAATGGTGGTAGCGAATTTCTCCGTTGGCATCAATAAAGTAGTGCGCCGGCCAGTATTCGTTGTTGAACGCTTTCCAGATTGCGTAATTGCTGTCGATGGCCACTGGATAGGTAATCTTCAAATCCGTCAGAGACTTCGCCACGTTCGCAGGGTCTTTCTCAAACGCGAATTCCGGCGTGTGCACTCCGATCACGACCAGACCGTCATTCTTATATTTCTCCCACCAGGCCTCCACGTACGGCACCGATCGCAAACAATTGATGCAGGAGTAGGTCCAGAAATCGATCAGAACTACTTTCCCTTTTAACTCCTCGCGGGTGAGCGGCGGAGAGTTCAGCCACCTCACGGCACCGTTCAAACTGGGGAACGGTCCCTCATGCCCCAATTCCACCTTCGCGGGCTGTGCAGTACTTTCAGAACCTGTCGAAGTTGCTTTTGCGTAAGCCACCGGCCGAAAACGATCAATCAATTTTTGTTCGAAGCCGGAAGTGCTCGAGAGCGAAAGCCGTGTGAGAATTCCCGTATCCCAGCCGAAGGCAATCGCCACGACGCCGACCAAAACTGCGACACCAAGTCCGCGCCGTATCCATTCTTCCGCGCCAAGCGATTTTTTCATAAATGCGAATACCTTATTGCCAGCCAAGAGCGCCACTGCGAGAGAGCTTGCGGCGCCCGCGGCAAAAACTAGAAGCAGAAATGTGGTGTGCACGCTCGGGCCTTGCAGCGCTGCTCCCGTCAAAATCAAACCGAGAATCGGGCCGGCGCAAGGAGCCCACAAAAGTCCGGTTGACATTCCCAGCACAAGAGACCGTCCGATGCTGGGAGCCTCGGCGCTGCTTTGTCCCTGCACCCGTCCGCCCAGGCGAACCAATGGGCGCGTGAAATATTCAGCCAGAGTTGGAAACAACAGAGCCAACCCCAGCAGCGCGAACACGACAATGGCGAGAATTCTGCCGATTTGATTGGCGCGAACGACCCACGCCCCCGCAAATGTAGCGACGCCTGCGACTGCGGCGAACGTGGCCGCCATACCTGCCAGAAGCGGGAGTCCGCTGCGACGAAACGGCTGGTCAGCGCGGGAAAACACAAAAGGCAAAACCGGCAAAATACATGGGCTGACGATTGTCAGAATGCCGCCAACGAACGCCAGAAAATACAGAAGCATGTCCCCGCCAATCCGGTTCATTAGAGTCGCGTACGAGCGAAAAGATACAGGCCGCATACGCGACGCTAAGCTCTTCTATCTTAGTACGCTACAGGCGCCTCGCCGGATGAAGAATTGTGCCAACTTGAAATATAGGCTAAAGCTTGAATCACATCGCGTGGCGAGGAATTTCGACGCCGGTGCTCCCGCAAAATTTCATTCCGCTCGAAATCAACATCCATGCGTCCTATAATCCTCCTCGTTCGACGCTTCCGGCTCCAGCCTCGAATATCAGTCAGGGGGTCACGCATGACAAAATTTTTCGTGAATGGAAAACCCGTCCAAGTGGACGTCGATCCCTCGACGCCATTGCTGTGGGTCTTGCGGGAATCGCTCGCGCTGACGGGCACAAAGTTCGGATGCGGGATGGCGCTCTGCGGGGCGTGTACTGTGCACCTTGATGGCAAGGCGATCCGCTCGTGCGTTGCGCCGGTCTCGCGCGCCGAAGGCAAGCACATCACGACGATCGAGGGTCTCTCGATGGATCTCACGCACCCGCTGCAAAAAGCGTGGATCGAGCTCGATGTTCCGCAGTGCGGCTATTGCCAGTCCGGGCAGATCATGAGCGCGGCTGTGCTGCTGGCGGAAAATCTTAAGCCCAGCGACGAAGATATTGACGAAGCGATGAGCGGCAACATCTGCCGCTGCGGCACTTATCCGAGAATTCGAAAAGCGATTCACCGCGCGGCGGAACTGGCGAGCGAGCGGAGGCCGAAATGAGCGCACCTGCGACATTGCTGCGCCGCGAATTCATCAAGGCCGGGGCTGCGCTGGGCGGCGGTCTTCTCGTGAGTTTGTATTTGCCTCCGGTCGATGCCGACGGAAACGTCGCGGAAGGGGCCGACGAGCAGCAATTTGCTCTGAATGCGTTTGTCCGCATCGGGACGGATGAAAGCGTCGTGGTGATTTCGAGCCATTCGGAGATGGGCCAGGGAATTTACACTTCCCTGCCGATGTTGCTGAACGAAGAATTGGAAGCTGACTGGGCCAGAATCAGCGTGGAAGCGGCACCGGTGGATAAAGTTTACAACCATCCCATTTATGGCGTTCAGATGACGGGTGGAAGCACGACTTCCCCAGCGGAGTGGGAGCATTACCGCAAAATGGGTGCGCTGGCCCGGACGATGCTCGTGCAAGCTGCCGCAAAGCAATGGAACGTCGATCCAGCAAGTTGCCACGTCGAGAAAGGCGTGGTCATTCATGCCGCGACGCAGCGGCGAGCAACCTATGGTTCGCTCGCGAGCGCCGCAGCTCAACTGCCTCCTCCCGCCAACGTGCCACTCAAGCCTGTGAGCGCGTTCACACAGATCGGAAAGCCCACGCGGCGGTTGGACACACCGTCGAAAACGAACGGCTCGGCGCAATTTGGACTCGACGTGATTTTGCCGGGGATGCTCACGGTGGTGGTTGCGCGGCCGCCGGTATTCGGCGGGAAAGCGGCCAAGATTGACTCGACGGAAACGCTGAAAATCTCGGGCGTAAAAGCAGTTGAGGAAATTCCTTCGGGCGTCGCGGTTATCGCAACGGGATTTTGGCCGGCGAAATTGGGCCGCGACAAGCTGGTGATCGAATGGGATCCGGGACCGAATGCAGGCCTAACTTCGGAAGAGATGTTGCGCGAATTCTCCGAAACGTCCAAACAGCCCGGAAAAGTCGCAAAGATAGTAGGCGATCCTGCAACGGCTCTCGCGTCCGCCGCAAAAACGATTACCGCGGAATACGATGTGCCTTACCTCGCGCACGCAATGATGGAGCCTCTGAATTGCGTTGTGGATCTGCGCGCCGATAGCTGCGAAATCTGGACAGGCACGCAATTCGAGACCGTGGACCGCGCAAATGCGGCCCATGTCGCTGGGCTCGATCCCGAGAAAGTTCAAATTCATACGACTCTGCTCGGCGGAGGCTTCGGGAGGCGCGCGAATCCAGCTTCAGACTTCGTCGTCGAAGCGGTTCACGTCGCTAAGGTGGCCAAGGCGCCGGTGAAAGTCGTGTGGACGCGCGAGGATGATATTCGCGGCGGGTGGTACCGGCCAATGTGGCATGACCGATTTGCTGCCGGCCTCGATGCCAGCGGCAATCCCGTCGCGTGGACCCATACAATCGTGGGCCAATCGATCATGATGGGCACGCCGTTTGCGGGTTTCGCGATCAAGGAGGGTGTCGATAGCACTTCGGTCGAAGGCGCGGCCGATATTCTCTACGGCATCCCCAATTTACAAGTGGATCTGCACAGTCCGACGATCGGTGTACCGGTGCAATGGTGGCGTTCGGTGGGACATTCGCACACCGGCTTTTCCGTCGAGGCGTTTCTCGACGAAGTGGCGTACGCGGGCGGCAAGGATCCGTATGAACTGAGACGAAAGCTGCTTGAGAAGCAGCCGCGGATGCTGGCCGTGCTCGATCTGGCAGCGAAGAAGGCAAACTGGGGAGAAAAGCTGCCGGCGGGAGTGGGCCGCGGGATCGCCACTCATTTTTCGTTCGATAGTTACGTCGCGCAGGTGGTTGAAGCATCGGTAGGAAAAGGCGGCGAGGTGCGCGTGCATCGAGTGGTTTGCGCCGTTGATTGCGGGCTGGTAATCAATCCCGATACGGTGAAGGCGCAGATGGAGGGGGGAATCATCTACGGGCTCACCGCCGCGCTCAAAACGGAAATCACGCTGAAGGACGGCAGAGTCGAGCAGGGAAATTTTAACGACTACCCGATGTTGCGGATGTACGAATCGCCGGAAATTGAAGTTTATATCGTGCCGAGCACCGAAAGCCCGACCGGTGTCGGTGAGCCGGGAGTCCCGCCGGTCGCTCCGGCGCTAGCGAATGCAATCTTTGCGGTCACCGGCAAGCGCATGCGGCGGCTGCCGATTCGCGCCAGCTCTCTCGCATAACACTTCGGAGCGAAACAATGAATTTGCATAAGGCACCTATGCCAAAAGGAATGGAATTTCGGGGAAGATTCGCAGTTGCGGCACGGTACGCGGCGGCAATCGCAGTGTTGGCTGGCGTTCTCGCGCTGGCGGCTGCTTCATCATCCGCGCGCAACGGCGCCGCAAATCCGGACACGGATGCCTCGCGCGCCGCATTCTTGCAGGTGTATCGCGTGCTGACTTCGCCGCGATGCCAAAATTGCCATCCGGCGGGCGATGCACCGCTTCAGGGCGACGACAGCCACGTGCACATCCAAAACGTGAAGCGCGGCAAGGATGGCCACGGAGTGTATGGCATGCGATGCGATACGTGCCATCAGACGACCAATTTGCACGGCGCGCACATGCCACCGGGCAATCCGAAGTGGAGCCTTCCTCCAGCCGATCAGAAAATGATCTTCGTAGGCCGCACGCCGGCGGAGCTTTGCAAACAGATCAAAGATCCCAAACAGAATGGCGGACGATCGCTCGACCAACTTTTCCATCATGTCGCGGACGATGATCTTGTCGGTTGGGGTTGGAATCCTGGCGACGGGCGTACGCTGCCCCCGCTCACCCGGCCGGAGACCGTTGCTCAAATGAAAATTTGGATTGACGGTGGTGCTGCCTGCCCAGAGTAGCCGGCGGCTATTTCACAACAGATGTTAACGCGGCGAGCTTGCAGCGCTCGGATTATTTCGCGGAGATTTAAGCTGGCTGGCGGAAAGAAAGTTGATTCACGCGTCAGCGGAGTGCTGTAACTGAGATTCCGATTTCGAGTAGCTTGGCAAACTGCTGTGGAAGTACCGGCCTGCTGAAGTAATACCCTTGGGCCTCGTCACATTCGTGAGCCTGCAGAAATGCCAACTGCTGTTGAGTTTCCACACCCTCAGCGACCACCCGCAGCTTAAGATTTCGGCCCATGCCGATTACTGCGGTGACGATTGTTGTCTCGTCGGGATCAGTGGTGATCTGGCGCACGAATGACTGGTCGATCTTAAGGGCATCGATCGGAAGCCGCCTCAAGTAGCTCAGGCTGGAGTAACCGGTGCCGAAGTCATCGACCGCAACCTGTACGCCTCTTTCTCTCAGGGTCTTTAGAATGGATTCCGTAGCCTCGGCACGTTTCATCAGGACACTTTCAGTGAGCTCGAGCTCGAGAGATTTTGGGTCCAAGCCGGTATCGCTCAACACTTCAAAGACGCCGCTCAGAAATTTGTCGTCGCGGAATTCCATCGCGGAGATGTTTACCGCAATTGTTCCGGGTGACAGTCCAGCATCCTGCCAGGCCCGAACTTGCCTGCACGCCTCACGCAGGACCCATTTCCCGATGGGGAGAATCAGGCCGCAATCTTCAGCAACGGGAATAAATTGTGCGGGAGACACAGGCCCGCGAACCGGATGCGTCCAGCGCAACAACGCTTCCGCACCGGTGATTTCGCCTCTTACAAGATTGATCTTCGGCTGGTAGTGCAGCGTGAATTCCTGGCGTTCCAGAGCGCGTCGCAAATTCTCCTCGATGGATTGGCGCTCGACGGCCCGAACGTTCATGGACGGCTTAAAAAACTGGTAGCTCTGGCGGCCGTTTTCCTTGGCTTGATACATCGCGGTATCCGCATTTTTAATAAGTGTTTCCGCATCCAGTCCGTCGTCGGGATAGACGCTCACGCCGATGCTTGTAGTGACATGAAGATCGTGCGCGCCAATGGAATGAGCCTCCGCGACTGCCTGCAGAAGTCTCACTGCCGAAATGGCAGCGTCCTCAGATTGCGCGACTTCAGAAAGCAGAACGACAAATTCATCGCCACCTTGCCGGCTTACCGTATCGGACCCGCGCACGCAATCCACCAGTCGTTTTGCGATGGATTGGAGCAGTTGGTCGCCGATCGGATGTCCGAGCGAATCATTAATGTGTTTGAAGCCATCCAAATCCATAAAAAGAACCGCAACTTTTTTTAAGTGCCGCGGCGCCAATGTAATCGCCTGTGTAACACGATCGTTCAGCAGCATGCGATTGGGCAAGCCAGTTAGAAAATCGTGTTCGGCGGAATGGGCGAGTTGTTGCGCCATAGCCCTGGCGACGCTCACGTCGCGGAAGACGATGACCGCGCCAGTCGCCTGACCTTGACGGTCGTGGATAGGAGCGACTGAATCTTCGATGGGAGTTCGAAATCCATCACGGCGGACCAGAATGCAGTTCGGAGGCAAGTTCATGGTCAAATCGCGTGTAACGGCTAGAGCCATTGGGTTTGGAGTGGTTTCGTGACTGGCGGCATCGAGGATTTGGAGAACTTCGGCCATCGGTCGGCCCGACGCTTCGTTCCCGGACCATCCCATCATTTTTTCCGCAACGAGATTGAGGTAGGTAATGTTTCCGGTGATATCCGTGCAAACGACGGCATCGCCAATAGAGTTGAGCGTGACTTGCGCGCGCTCCTTTTCCTCGAAGAGCGCCTCTTCCGTAAATTTGCGCTCGACGGCGTAGCGCAAGGCTCGGAGAAGTGCGCGAGATTCAATTTGGCCTTTGATCAGATAGTCTTGCGCGCCCTCTTGCAAAGCTTGGGTGGCCAACATCTCGTCATCCATTCCCGTCAGCACCACGAGGGGGATGCGAGGAGCAGCGGCGCGCGCTCGCCGAACTACGACCAATCCTTGCGCGTCGGGCAAACCAAGATCGAGCAAAATCATGTCGACCGCTTGTTCGGCAAGAAGCTTTTCGGCGTCGCCCATGCACTCGGCGTGCCGCAGTTCGATCTGACGCGAGCCATCCTCATTGAGCATCTCGCGCAGCAGTCGAGCGTCCCCGGGATTGTCCTCGACCAAAAGAACCGTCTTAATTGGTTTCTTACTCATGTATTAGGCCCTTGGTGTGGCAGTTTGACCTTGGTCAGCCAGAAATCGTTGATGCTCTTGACGAGGTTTTCAAACGCATCCAGTTGCACCGGCTTGCTCAGGTAGCAGTTCGCCTGCAGTTGGTAGCTTTTTGCGATGTCCGCTTCCGCGTCGGAAGTTGTGAGGATGACAGTAGGTATTGTTTTCAGCTTGTCATCCTTTTTAATCTGGGCCAGAACCTCGCGGCCATCCATCTTGGGGAGGTTTAGATCCAGCAGAATAAGATCCGGACGAGGAGAGCGGGCGTGTATTCCCTCATGCCTCAGAAACGCCATGGCTTCCACGCCGTCGGCAGCGATGTGCAAATTGACGGAACTGTTGGCGTCGCGAAAGGCTTCCTGTGTGAGCCGGACGTCCCCGGGACTATCTTCAACCAAGAGAACTTCGATTGGCATACCATCTCCTCCGATAAGCTTCTTCATGATTTCCCCCCTTTCGCCGCTAAGGCGCCACTGCGCCTGCCGCGCGTGGCAACTGGACTCTCGTGAGCCAAAAATCATTGATGCTCTTCACGAGAGCCTCAAACTCGTCCCATTGGGCAGGCTTGGTGAGATAACAATTCGCCTGCAGTTGATAGCTTTTTGCGATGTCCGCTTCCGCATCGGAAATACTCAGGATGGCAGTTGGGATTGTTTTCAGTGTGTCGTCTTTCTTGATGTAAGCCAGAACTTCGCGGCCATCCATTTTGGGCAGGTTTAGATCCAGCAGAATAAGGTCCGGACGAGGGGCGCTCACGTGAGCTCCCTGACGCTTCAGAAAAGCGAGGGCCTCCACTCCGTCGGAGACCACGTGCAGATGGATCGACGCATTGGCAGCACGGAACGCCTCCTGCGTTAATCGGACATCACCCGTGCTGTCATCCACTAAGAAAACTTCTATGAATCTCTTTTCTCGTTCAATTACTGTCATGTTGTCCTTTCACCCGCTGCTAAGGAGAAGCGAAAAGTAGCGCCTTGCCCGGGTCGTGACTCGACCGAGATGCTTCCGCCGTGCCGCTCGACAATCTTCTTGCAGATGGCCAAACCTATTCCCGTGCCCGCAAACTCTTCCCGCTTATGCAGCCTCTGAAACATCCCAAAAATCCTTTCGAAGTATTGGGGATCGATTCCCAGACCGTTATCTTTCACTGAAAATATCCACTTCTTCCCGACGCTCCTCACAGCAGAGACGTGAATCCGCGGAGTCCCCGGATTTTGGTACTTGATGGCATTGCCCACCAGGTTCTGAAATAACTGAACGAGTTGCATCTCATCCGCCATGACGGCCGGCAGCGGATCGTGCGTAACTAGCGCGCTGCTCTCCTCGATAGCGCCACGCAGATTGATGAGCGCCTGTTGCAATGCTTCCTCACTCGAGGTGTTGAGCAGATCCTTACCCTTAGTTCCTACCCGAGAATAAGCAAGCAAATCCTGAATTAAGCGCTGCATGCGACTGGCACCGTCCACTGCAAAGGAAATAAATTCATCGGCATCCGCGTCCAGTTTTCCCTTGTACCGCCTGGAGAGAAGCTGCGTATAGCTGGCAACCATTCGCAGTGGCTCCTGCAAATCGTGGGAGGCAATGTAGGCAAACTGTCCCAGTTCCTCATTCGAGCGCTTCAGTTCCTGAACCTTTACGAGCAGATTGGCTTCCCCGGCTTTCCGGGCCGTGATATCGCGGATGGCTGCCGTGACCAGAATTCCTTCGGCGCTTTCAAGCGGGCTCAGCATGATCTCAATCGGAAAATCACTTCCATCTTTCCGGCGTGCGATGAGCTCGATCCCCGTCCCGATTTGCTGCGCCAGCGCGTCTTCTGCGGATCGAAGAGCGTCCGCGATTAGGCGTTCCGCGAATCCTTCCGGAATCAGGCTCTTCATTTTTTGCCCGACGAGTTCATCGCGGCGGTAGCCGAACTGTTTTTCCGCCTGCACATTCAGCAGGACGATCTCTCCACCCTGATTCACCACCACCATCGCATCCGGAGCCGCTTCCAGCAGTCCGCGGTATCTGCCTTCCATTTGCGCTAAATGCTTTTCTGCCGCCTTGCGCACGCTGATGTCGCGGATGGCTGCAGTGACCAGAATTCCTTCGGCACTTTCCAGCGGGCTCAGCATGATCTCAATCGGAAATTCGCTCCCATTCTTCCGGTGCCCGATGAGTTCAAGCCCCGTGCCGATCTGTTGCGCCAGTGCATCCGCCGCCGTTCGCAGATCATCCGCAATCAGCCGCTCCGCAAATCCTTCCGGGATCAGGCTCTTCACTTTCTTCCCGACGAGTTCATCGCGGCTATATCCGAACTGTTTCTCTGCCTGAACGTTCAGCAGGACGATCTCTCCACCCTGATTCACCACCACCATCGCATCCGGAGCCGCTTCCAGCAGTCCGCGGTATCTGCCTTCCATTTGCGCTAAATGCTTTTCCGCTGCCTTCCGTACGCTGATGTCGCGGATGGCTGCCGTCACCAAAATACCTTCAGCGCTTTCGAGCGGGCTCAACATGATCTCAATCGGAAATTCGCTTCCATCCTTGCGGCGCCCAGTGAGTTCGAGACCTGTACCAATCTGCTGCGCCAGCGCCTCGGCTGCGCTCCGCGTACCATCCGCGATAAGACGTTCGGCGAATCCCTCGGGAATGATGTTCTTCACCTTCTGCCCTAAGAGCTCATCGCGGTGGTAGCCGAACTGTTTTTCCGCCTGAACATTCAGCAGCACGATTCCCCCGGACTGGTCGACCACCACCATCGCATCCGGAGCGGCTTCCAGCAGCCCGCGATATTTCGCTCCAGACTCTTTACTTTCACTAATTTCATGGCTGATCACTCGACGAATGCCTCCGACGAAGCCATCACGGAATGTGGCCGTGTACTCAATTACCCGAATCCTCGAATTAAGTGGGACTTCGTCTTTCTTCTCGCGACATCTATGGTTTGGATTTTCTATCCCGGACGCGGCACTGAAAGCTGAAAGAGGGCAGCCTGTAGCCGCTCGTCCGTTTATTTCGAAGGGGATTCGATTCTATATTAGCTTCTAATATGGTCAAGCCGTGGTGCGGCCTGAGTGTTCAACGGTCTACGGCCCCCTTTCACTGTGAATATTCCGTTCGATCTTCAAAAGCACTCTCATTCTCGCTCTAGGCCACCGGAGCGACGAGTTGCATCGGACTTACCTGTGGCAGCGTGTAATAGTTTGCTTCCGACTTCACCAGAGTTTGCGCCACACCCGGTGAATCGAGCGGGCGCGAGAAGAAATAGCCCTGAGCGAAATGACACCCAAGAGATTTCAGCAGGCTCATTTGTTCAGGTGTCTCCACTCCTTCCGCTACCACATCCATGCCCAGGTTATTTCCAAGATTCAAAATCGTCTTTACGATTTCCCGGCTTTCGCTGTTGGTCAGCATTTCGGAAATGAACGAGCGATCGATTTTCAGAATATCTAGGGCAAACCGGCGCAAATAGCTCAACGAGGAATACCCAGTGCCAAAATCATCGATGCATAGGCGAACGCCGAGGTCCCGGAGTTCGCTCAAAATCCTGGTGGTCCGTTCTTCGTCGCGCATGGTCACACTCTCGGTCAATTCGAGTTTCAAACTTTCGGGCGCTAGGCCCGTTTCACCCAGAATCTGTGCGACATGAGCTACAAGGTCCGGCTGAGCAAACTGCTTGGCGGATATATTTACGGCGATGCTGAACCTTGGCGTGCACGGAAAGTCCCGGTTCCAGGCGTGCATCTGGCGGCAGGCCTCGAGCAAAACCCAATTCCCAATCCATAAAATTAGTCCCGTATCCTCCGCCACCGAGATGAATCCCGCCGGCATCACCAACCCAAATTCCGGCCGTTGCCAACGCACCAGCGCTTCGAAGCCGACGATTCGGCCTTCGCTTAGGGAAACGATAGGCTGGTAGTGGACTAGAAATTCCTTGCGTTCCGTCGCGCGCCGAAGATCGGTCTCAAGCCTGAAGCGGCCCCTGGCAGTCTCATGCATCGCCGGGTCACACATTTCGTAGCGCGCCTTGCCGAGAACCTTCGCGCGGGACATCGCAGTATTGGCGTCACCGAGCACATCTTCTGCCGCGCTGTAACCGCTTCCACTGACTGCAATTCCGATGCTGGCTGTGGTAAACACTTCCTGCGTGCCAATCAGAAAGGGAGCTTGGATATTTTTTTGAACTCTCTCAGCCACGCGAATTCCCTCGCTGGCGTGCCGAATGTCATCGAGCAGGATTGTGAATTTGTCGCCTCCGAGTCTGGCGAGTATGCCCACCTCCTCCGGTTGACCAGCCATCCCTCCTGCTTCCGCGGAACGTACCATAGCGTCGTCCCGTCGAATCGAGCCGGCCAATCGTGACGCAATCTCCACCAGCAGCCAGTCACCGGCGACGTTTCCGAGACTGTCGTTCACAATTTTGAAGCGATCCATATCCACTGATAGCACTGCAAATTTGTAGTCCGGATGTTGCATTCCCCAGCCGACGCACAGAGCTAAGCGCTCCAGGAAGAACGCGCGATTCGGCAGTTGCGTGAGCGGGTCGTGCAGCGCGTCGTGCGTTAGTTTGTCTTCCAGCTTCAGGATGCGATTGCCGGCGCGCAATCGAGCCTTCAGCTCATCGGCGTCGCAAGGCTTGGTCAAATAATCGTCCGCGCCTGCTTCGAAGCCGCTAATCACATCCTCTTTCGCATCCCTCGAACTGAGCAAAATGACGTAGATATAAGGAAATTCGGAGTGCCGGCGAATTGAGCGGCAGACTTCGAGCCCGTCAATATCCGGCATAAGCCAATCGAGCAGCGCCAGCCGCGGACCTTCCTTGCTGGCGAGACATTCCAGTGCGTCTCGTCCGTTGTCCACGGCAACAACCTCGTAGCCCGCGCGTTCCAATATTGCTTGCAGCACACCGCGAATGACTTGATCGTCATCGGCGACGAGGATTCTCATAGGCCCCGGTGTGCGTGAGGACTTCCGAGTCAACTTCATCGGAGCCCTTCCGATGAGATTTCTTTACCAGGAGTACATTCCGGGGATGTCAGCGGTGGCGCCCGAAGCGTGCCCGCATCGCGCGGTTCCCCGTTACGCCACATTCCGCGAGGATTGGTTCGTTTGACGCTCGATAAGAAATGTATAGACTCGCCCCTCCGCAAAGTTGGTTTGACGAGGGAAAGCGGGCCGCAAATCTGATAGATATTTATGCTCATTTCCACCTCGCTCACGAGAGTCCATTGACGCTGCGCCGGCGCAATCGCCTCAAGAAACAGGAAACTCGTTTAAAATGCGATCTCGCTATTGATTCCGATGAGCTGAGCGGAGAGGACACAGCAGCCCTGAAAGGTATTTCTGGAAGGGAGCTTAAGTATCTTTCAACGAAATTGCGGAGTCTAAGTATTTTGTCAGCAGACGGCGCGAACTGGTTACGGACGGCCCCTCAGCAAGAATATGGCGGTCCTCACCCAAATCCCCGCCTTCGGAACGAGCAGTTCCGCCTCCCAATCTTCCGCGGCCAAAGCCGGAATTGAAGCGCGGGCTTTTTCGGACCGGTGAAGTGCTCCTCCCCGCATGCAGCCAACGGCGCCTTCGCCCCGTTTTCGCCTATATTCGTTGAATTTTCGTGCCTCGAATCTTATTGAATCAGCAGCACTTCCAACGATCCTTACATCATGTGGATTTGAAGTTTTTCGTAAAATCCGCTAATATAACGATGGACTTTAATATATGAAGATCAATATTACGATATGATAATAAGCGGCAGACTCGCTCGCTCGCCCGTGACCCCCGCAGATTTGCGGAGTCTAGTACCCTCTCTCCCATCAATTTCTAATCGAGACTCAAAATTATTAGAAATGCCCCTAAGTGACAGAAAACACGGAAGGGATTCAATTCTAATCGAGACAAAATTGCACCCCCAACGAGCCCATTTCTGCCCAGGAGAATTTTATGACAAAGCTTCCCGCTGCGCTCGAGCAGGACGGGAAGCAGCAAGCGGTTCGATTGGACGCACTTCGGAGGCGTTCAATTTTGAGATGCACAAGATGGCACCCACATATCAACTGCCGCATGGCGAGGTTCGTGTGGTTGATTTACGTAACTTCCCAGTATCGAAGACAATTGCGGCTGCTCACGTGATCGTGAAGCCAGGCGGCTTGCGCGAACTTCATTGGCACGAGAATGCAGACGAGTGGCAATACTACGTGGCTGGAAAAGGGCGTATGACGGTATTTTTCAACGCGGCAAAAGCACGTACCGCAGACTTCAATGCGGGCGATGTGGGTTACGTTCCAAAACGCTGCCGCATTACATTGAGAATCTGGGCGACCCGGACCTTATTTTCCTGGAAATGTTTAAAGCCGACCGATTTATGGATCTCTCGCTGTCCGAATGGATCCGAAATACTCCTCCGGAACTGGTGATGCAACATATCGGCATCAGCGCCGCAACATTAGAAAAGATCCCGGCGAAGAAAGCAGTGATTACCTAAGGTTGCAAGAGTTTCGGAGGGATTTCGGGATCTTCGGCCGAAGCTTCCCGTTCTACTCTTATGTAGTAAGGGACAAAATTATTCGGGTGAATAAGGCAGCGTGTCGGCAGCATTGAATGATCTCCTCGGCGGTTGATCCGTGGGCCGCCTGAGCTTCTGACAGAGACTTGTCTTCGGCGCCATCTAATCAATCGCTGCGCACGGGCATGGAAGCTCCAGGAGCGAGCGTACGAAAAGTTATCGAGTAGCGCAGCGCAGGCAGTGGCGGAATGCTGTGCTCCCAAACTTGGCGGGCTTCCCCAGTCAATATGTAGGCAGACCGCGGCGCAAGGATCTGTGACGTCCTGATCCATCCGTTTTTATTCCGTCTCCTAAAACGCATTTTGGCGGGGTGAAGTAGGGAGACCCCGACCACCTCGCCGAATTCCGGCTTATCCCGATGCCATCCAATACTTGTTCCAGCTCTATATTCGTTGACACCCAATTGCACGAACTCCCCAACTTGACGGCCAGCGAATTTGGCAACTTTAATTCGCAAGTCATCTAAAAATGCGGGCGGAGCGTCGCTCAGCTCAACTTCACGACGAGAGTAATCGTAACGAAGCCCAAAGGAAACCACACGCCGGTTTCCGACATGGCCATGAAACTCAAATGGCTTCAAATCCAATTTGCTAAGCGCGGTCGCTAACGCATCCTCTTCTGCCTCATCGATTAAGTCGGGCAGGTAGCGAAAGCCTTGCGGGACCGGCACCGTAGCCTTCGAGTCCAACTGCGGAAACAATAATCGCTGATCAGATATGACAATCTCCTATTGATAGCAAACAATATGATCGTATTCAGATCCCACGATTCAATCAATCTGGAAACGACCTTATTCATTGAAGGCTAACTCGAAACGAATGCCGTTCAGACAACGCCAGCTTGATCACTATGGATCTGCGCCATAGGATGGTTCTGGATGAAACCCATACTCGTTATTGGAGCGACCGGCACCGTCGGCCGCCAGGTTGTCTCGCAACTGGCCGCCACGGGCGCGCAAATCCGCGCGATGGTGCGCAACCCTGACGCGGCTCGAACGCCTCCACAGGTCGAGGTGGTTCGCGGGGATCTGACTCTTCCTGACACGCTTGATGGATGCTTCGATGGCATTGATACGGTTTTCCTGGTGTGGAGCGCACCGCCAGCTGCTGTTGTTCCTGCTTTAGAGCGGATTACGAAGCACGCGCGGCGCATCGTATTCCTCTCAGCACCGCTCAAAACGGCACACCCGCTATTCCAACAGCCTAATTCGCTAAGAGCGATGTTTGAGCAGATTGAGCGAGTGGTAGAGATCTCAGGGTGCCAGTGGACGTTTCTGCGACCTGGAATGTTCGCCGCCAACTCCCTGAACTGGTGGGCGCCGCAGATTCGCGTTGGCGATGTCGTGCGTTGGCCATATCTCGCCGCTCCTACAGCCCCGGTGGACGAGCGTGATATCGCCGCGGTCGCGGTCCGCGCTCTGTCTGAGGGCGGACACGCCGGAGCGGAATATGTTCTGACAGGACCTCAATCGCTAAGCCAATTCGAACAGCTGTCAACTATCGGTCGCGTGGTCGGCCGCTCGTTCCGCATCGACGAGATCTCGCCAGACGAGGCACGCCGTGAGCTTCTCACCATCGGGCCATTGGTTGCGGTGGATATGCTGCTTGCGGCATGGGCTGCCGCCATCGGCCAACCGGCTCATGTGACGTCCACGGTCGAAGACATCACGGGAGCACCCGCAAGGACGTTCCTCGACTGGGCGAAAGATAACGCTACAGAGTTTCGGGCGTGATCGGGAAATTGGTCAGATGGAGCAACAGTTCTGTTGGGAAGTCCTTTATAATCTTTACGTACTTCATGTCGGGGCGTAGCGCAGCCTGGTAGCGCGCCTGCCTTGGGCGCAGGAGGTCCGGCGTTCAAATCGCCGCGCCCCGACCAATCTTTTCGAATTGACAAATTATCGCCCGCCGCTGTTCTCAGCCCCCATACTTGCGGGCGCTAGCTGCTTAGTTAGAAAACGTACCTGCCTTCGAGTTCAACCACCCGCCCGGCGAGACCTAGGGTCGCGATGCCGAAATTCGGATTGGCGATGGGCACACACACCGCCGGTGTACCCGTGCAACTGGTGTTGCCGTAGGCGACCGTGGTTGACTGGCTCTGAAACGTGAATGGCGCGAGATTTAGCTTGTTGAACGCGTTATAGACGTTCATACGCAACTGAATTTTCGATGATTCGCCTACGAACTTCATCGATGGCAATCCAAAGCTCTTGACGAAGCTGAAATCGAATTGGCTGAAACGCGGGCCGCGTTCGGCATTTCGATTAAAGGCTGGGAATCCTCCGCTAGTGACGTTGAAATAGGTAGTCGAGCCACCCGGAAAATTGTTGTCCAAGCCATCCGGAAGAAACGCGTTCGAATCATGATTATTGTTCTGCTGAGTATAAACTCCAATTGGACGGAATGGGCAGATCGTTGCCGCTCCAAGCGTTACGTTGCAGTTGTTGACTGCCACCGGGGTCCAAGGGAATCCCGAATGGAATTGGAAATCACCATTTATTTCCCAGCCGCCCAGGATTCTCCCCTGCCAATTACTTTGATTCCGGAAAATCGGAAGATCATATAGGCCTACGATGCGGAAGTTGTGCGTCGCGTCGTAATCGGAAGGGCCTCGCTCGGTGGCCAAATCGGTAGGGAAGGTCTGGTTGGTATCATAGCCGGGGCCTTCGGCGGAAATTTCGTCTATGGATTTGCTATAGGTGTATTGGGCGTCGATCAGAAAACCGTTCTTGAAAGTCTTCTTGAGTTCGGTGAGAAGCGCGTTGTAGTTTGCATTGGTGTCGGGAGTGAATTGAAACACCGCGCCGATGAGCGGGCTCGGATTTTGATAGAAGTATTGAAGGTTCTTGAGACGCAATAGATGGTGGCTGCTGCTGCCCTGATATCCGGCGACGGCGACCCAGTTGTCGGGCAGTGCGTACTGAAGCTGGAGCGAGTAGAGATAGATGTACGGATTGTTAAAAGACTGGGGATTGCCATATACATTGGGTGCACTGCCGCCGGGCCCGATGATCGGCAAGTTTGTGGTTGGATCGAGACCGAGAGCTAATGCTGTGTTGGGAGGATAGCTCTGGGGCGAACGCGGATTTGTACCCAAGGCGTAGAGAAAATCCGTGTTGACGGAAGCGCCGGGGCCACCGCAGCAAATTCCGTAATTGGCTACGTATGGCGGATTGTCTCGAGTGTTGTCGAACGAATTCATGTCATAACTGTCGTAGGCCATGCCGAAGCCACCGCGAACGACGGCCTTTGACTGGAAACGCATGGGACTCCACGCAAAACCAATCCGCGGACCAAAATTGTGATAATCGGAGTTGTACATTTGATGAGGATTGATGGCAACCGCCTGCTGCAAGCCCGTGACGGGGCTGGAGCCGGGAAGAATGTTTGCGAGTTGGCTGTGGGCCTCGGTGGGCGGGGCGTCGTAATCCCAGCGGACGCCAAGATTGATAGTCAAGTTGGGACGGAATTTCCAGTCGTCCTGAAAGAAAGCGCCATATTGCGTTTTGCGATAGGCGCGGGCGGCGCTGGGAGGTGCGCCGGTGAGAGGATTAACTTCGACTGCTTCAAAAACGGCAGTTCCGTTGGCGAAATTCCAGGGTTGTTGAAAAACAATGTCGGGTCGGCCACCGCCTAACAGATCGTCATTGTCTTCGAGTCGCACGACTTCGAATCCGAAATGAAATGCGTGTTGGCCATGGATCTTGGAAAGGACATCGCGGAAAGCAAACGTGTTTTCCGCGTAAATTCCGGGAGAGGAATCGCCTTGGTTGGCGCCAAAGATAATCCGCTGTCCCAGGGGAACCGCGTTCTGAATTTCCGTGCGCGGAATCGCCCAATTGATTTGCGGATTCGACGAAATCTCGTTAAATCCCCAGCGTGTGAAGTTAAAGCGCGCTTCGTTCACCATCGTGGGAGAAAAGTTAAATATCCAGCCTAGAAAACCGGACGGCGTGAAGCGATCCGAATTGTAATCTGCCATCGGGCGGGCCTGGGCGCTGGCATCCGCGGACAGCTGATCGTATGTGGTAAAAAAAGTGTTCACGGAGAAAATGCTGCGGCCCATGTTGTAGTCCATGCGTGCGTTGTACTGGTTGCCGCTGGTAGTTTGCGGCACGAAAAGCTGTGCATACTCAAATTCAGGAACGCTTGTCAGGCCTGCGCCGCATTCTATGTTGTTGGGACAAGAGCCCTGAGGGTTACCGCTGAGATAGGTTCCGTAGGTTCCGGTAGGGGAACCGATATTGACCGCATTCCCGACTAGCTGGCACGGAACAGGAAAGCCGGCGCAGGAAGCGGGAAGGACTTGTTTCACGCGAGGTGCAATTCCCGGATCGGTGAGTGTGGCTGACACAGGAGTGCCCGGACTATAGCTGGCAAGCAAAGAATCAAACTGGGGCGTGTCAACCCATGCGTTCTGGTAGTTCGTATTCTTGTCGCGAAGACCTTCGTAGTTGAAAAAAAAGAACAGCTTGTCTTTCAGGACGGGGCCGCCGAAATTGCCACCGAATTGCCGGTAAGCGTTCTGGTCGCGGACCAGCGGATCGAAGGTGCCTGCGCCAAAATTGTATCCGTTGTATTTATTGTCGGAATTCAGGCCAGGCGTCTGATATTGGAAAAAGGCGGCACCGTGGTATTGATTTACGCCGGACCGTGTGACGACTTTTATGTGCGCGCCTGAATTGCGGCCGTCGCCAGCGTCATAGTCGCTTGCGAGCACGGTGATTTCCTGCACGCTCCCGGGGCTGGGCGTGATCACGGCTGCGCCGCCCCACTGAAGGCTGTTTACGCTGACACCATCAACGGTGTAGTCGTTCGAAGTGACGCGCTGTCCGTTGGCGCTGATGGATTGTTGGTTCTCTGTCTGATAGAGAGCCGTGTTCGAACCACCCGGGCCGCCGCTGCCGGCATTGGCGCCTGAGCCGTTGGGAAATCCGTCTGCAAGACCTAGTGCGCTGCGAGCGCCATCACCAAATACTCCCGGAGCGAAGCGGAGCAATTCGTAAGGGTCACGGCCGAAACTCGGCAATCGCTGAACTTCCTGATTGGTTATCGTTCCTTCGATACTTCCTTCTTCGGTCTGTAGATCGGGGCCAGTGGACGCATCGACGGTGACGGACTGGTTCACCTGGCCGATTGTCAGCGTGATATCCAAACCACGCGCCAGCTCACCGGATACGATCACGTGATCCGTGACGTTCTTTTCAAATCCCTTTGCTTCAACAGTCACGCTGTAAGTGCCGGGGGCGACTTCAGCAAAGCGATAAAAGCCTTCTCCACTTGTCGTTGTAGTTTTGGCGATCTGAGTAGCTGGGTCGATGAGAGTTACTGTGGCATCTGCGACGACCGCACCTTTGGCATCTGTTACCGTTCCCTGAACAGTCGCCTGGAACTGCGCTTGGGCGTTTGCGGCGAACAGCAATAGCAGCAGCGCCGGCATCGCGAGCCGTAGAAGAGAAAGCGCGCAATTCATCCGACCAGCGTTCGTAAGAACTGTTACGAATTTCGAATGACGCATCTGTCGTCACCTCGTCGATTTACGTTCGTCGCGCAAAAACGAAACGAGAACTGAATTGGGGCGCACCATTGAATCGACACACAGTTTGAGGTTCGAATTCTCATGGACATATTCGCCCCAGGAACGTCCACATTTGTGTGGGGATTTTATCACTCGACTGAATGCAAACTGTCTCTTTTCGCACAGTAGGTTTCCAAACATTGAAGTGGAGATCTCAGGTAAATCGGGGCGCGAAGGGGGTGCAAAATTGTCTCGATTAGAAAGTAACTCCGTCTTGTGTTTTGTTTGAGTTGCGGGGATTTCTAATCGTTTGGATGTCTCGATTAGAAAGTCAGTGACGAGGGCCGAGTTTGGCTTCGGGTGAATGTAGCTGACCTCTTTAGAGGTGAGGACTTTCGGTCGTCTTTTTACCGGCGAGCCCGGTGGAATAAAAGCCTCGGGTCTAACCCTTCCTTCGTCAGGGCAGCAGACCCGAGCTACATTAGAACCTACCTCGCGATGGATGATGTTAGGACTGGATTGGGGGTGTGCGCAGAGTTCGGGCTCGGACGCCGACGCCAGGCCGACGCAGGCCAAGTGGACGCTGTTAGTCATACTTGTCACTTATTCACGAATAACATCCCGTGGCGGGAGATACAAGGGGTGGGATCTGTGGACTCGAGAGTGAAATGAAGGCAAGACTCATCGAAGGCAAGACTGAAGGAAGAGTGAGAGCAGAAAAGTTTGCTGCGTCACTTTTCCTATCGCATGGAGGGCGTGAATGTTATTCCGATCAACAGGCCTTCCGGGCCTAGAAATCGAGTGACGGTTTGACCCCACGGCTCTTTTTTGACTGACAGAAGCATTTGATAGCCGCGCGATTCCAACTCAGCGGTCGCTCGTTCAACGCTGTCTACGTCAAACTCGATCCAGGCTTGAGGGATTGGTAAGTCGGCGGGCCAGGAGACCTTGCCGAAGCAGGATTGTGCCGCTTGTGAAAGAGGCCAGAGTGCAAAGTGCTTCACTCCGTCCAGGGCGTCTGTATATAGGTAGCCGCCGTCAAGCTCTTTGAAGGGGATGCGAAACGATTCGCGGTAGAGTTTTTGGCTAGCTGCATCGTCGCGGACGATGGGACCAAACCCGGCGACGAAGAGAATTTTAAAGTTGCCGAAGTCTGGCATTGGACACACCTATAGATTGCTCGTCAATCGAGATGCGATTCTGGATTTTTGCTCAATGCGATCGCGCACGCTTGACCCTGATAAGGTGCGCCCAGCCGCAGCTTCACCCCAAACCTCTCGTTACGAGGTCGCGGGAGAGAGTATCCAAGTGAAGGGGAGGATCCGAAGAAGCTTCGTCTGAAAGACCTTTCCATGCCAGCCGCAGTGAGGATCGGAGCAGGAAATCTTCTCATTTCGAAACATCTTCATCGCCTCGTTCTCGGAAAGCGTTGCCTTGGAGCACTTCCGCTGCAAGTTGATATTATGACCGCCCTTAGGGCATAGAAAAACAACTCTGTAGGCTTTGTTCATACGTCATAATACCACTAATTGGCACAAATTTGGAGGACTTAGAGCACGCGGATATCCAAATGTCGGGGCGAAAGCTAAGTTATTCATCCCGGCTCGTTAGTAACCTGTTTATTATCAATGGCTTCGAATCGCTTTCACGAAACGGGATTGCATCGATCTACAGCCATTTTCTATTAGGAAACTTCTCGCAATTAGCCTTAGTTGGGCTTGGGTGCCTCCGGGCGAGACACGCAGATTCCTCTTCCGATCCTCGCCGGGTCGTCGCCGGAATGACGCGGGCGGCTCGTGAGGTGGCCGATAAAGGCGAAGTGCCGGAGGGACCAGTGTGGCGAAGGGTGCGGCCCCAAGTGGGGCGAGGAGCTCCCGGAGGCGGAGCCTCCGGGCTCTGGTGAAATCGGGAAGGACATGCTCGTGAGGAGCTTGAACGAAGTCGAAGAGCTGGCTCGACGCCGCCAAGAGAAACGAGCTAATTCCAGTCTTTACAGCACCATTTCCGATCTCAGTATTTACAGCAGCATTCTTGGGACGATTGTGGTATACTCCGTTTGCGCTTAATACTTCGGTTGTGGTTGTGCGGTCCCTCTGGTTGAGTAGTTGATCTGAGAACACCCGCCCTCAGTTTCCTCCGTTCGTCTTCAGCGTAATCTAAAACTCAAAGACTGGCAGGCCAGGCGGTCAGGCATAACGGAAGGTTACTTCCGCGCTTAGTCCCCTGCCCCAGCAAGAAAGCAAAATGAAGACTTTTTCAGAATTACCTCTGTCACCTTATGTAATGGAAAGGCTGACAGCGGCACGGTTTACCGTGCCAACGCCCGTGCAGGCTGCGGCGATCCCGGAAGCGCTCAAGGGCAAAGACGTCCTAGCGACCGCTCAAACCGGGACCGGCAAGACCCTGGCGTTTCTAATACCGATTATCGAGAAGCTGCTCCGTCAAGACGGACGCGGAATCGCGGCATTGGTGCTAGTTCCAACGCGCGAACTCGCGATGCAAATCGTGGATCAATACAATGTACTTCGAGGCAAGAAACTTTCGCCGGCCGCGCTCGTCGTCGGCGGACTATCGGAAGGGCCGCAACTGAACGCCCTCCGCAAGGGGGCACGTTTTGTGGTGGCGACCCCCGGACGCCTTGAAGACTATCTCGATCGAAGGCTCGTTCAGTTCTCTGCGTTGCATACGCTGGTGCTCGACGAAGCCGATCGCATGCTCGATATGGGATTCCTTCCGGCAATTCGCCGGATCGCATCCATTCTTCCCAAAGACCGGCAAACGATGTGTTTCTCCGCGACACTCGAAGCTTCCGTCGCTCATTTGGTGGCGGACTACACGAGAAATCCGGTGCGGCTCACATTCGGTTCCACGCTGAAGCCTGCGGAGAACGTGCGGCTACAAGCGTTCGAAGTTCCATTCGACGGAAAGCAGGAAATGCTTCGCCGGTTGCTGAACAAGGAAAGCGGTCTGTGCCTGGTGTTCTCGCGAACCAAACGCGGAACAGAACGCATCGCCCGAGGATTGGCACGACAAGGAATTAACGCAGCCATGATTCACGGCGATCGATCGCAATCGCAGCGGACGGCTGCGCTCGAAGGATTTCAACAGGGGCGCTTCCGCGTGCTAGTTGCAACGGACGTGGCTTCGCGCGGAATTCACGTTCAAGACATCGCTCACGTCATTAACTACGATTTGCCCGAGATCGCGGAAAATTTCATTCACCGCGTCGGGCGTACGGGACGCGCGGGCGAACTCGGCGTGGCTTCGACTCTCTTTTCGCGAGACCAGCGTACGGAATTATTCCAGTTGGAGCGGACGCTCGGAATCAAGATGGAAAGAATGCCCGTGGGTCCAGCCGAGCCGGAAGAAAAGGATCGAGTCCGGAGCGGAATCAATTTTATGCCTCCGGCTTCCAAGCCCAAACTCGCTCCCCTGCCTGGTGAATTCTTGCAGGTGGAGATGTAAAGTATGCAGTGTATAGTAGGATAGGCGGGAGAGGAAAATGAAGAACCTGTTTGTTGGCAATATGAATTTCCAGACCACCGAAAGCGAATTGAGCGAACTGTTCAAAGCTTTTGGGCAGGTCACGCGCGTTCACGTGGCGATGGACCGGGAGACCGGCCGGGCGCGCGGCTTCGCTTTTGTGGAAATGCCGAATGATGAAGAAGCGGCGAAGGCAATCGCCGGCCTTGATGGAAAAGAGGTCGGCGGTCGTAATCTGAAGGTGAACGAAGCTCGCCCCAAGACCGAAGGCGGGAGAGCGCCGCGCAGCGGCAGCGGGAGTGGTAGCGGCGGTGGCGGCGGAAATCGCGGCGGTCGCAGCGGATTCTCGAACGAAGATTATCGCGAGGCTTCCCGCCAGCCGCGCGAGCCTCGCTGGTAGTTCCCCTCGAGTGGTTTGCGCCATTTACGGCGCCAATTTTTAAATCGGAGGAGGATTGATGGCCACTACATTCCTGAAGCGTCAAAAAGAAATGAAGCGATTGGAAAAGCAGCGCGAGAAGGCGGAGCGCCGCGCGCAGAAAAAGCTTGCGGGCCGGGCGGGTGCGGACGGTTCGGATGAAAATGCAATTCCTGGCGAGAATGAAGTGTCAGGCGAGCCAGGCATGGACGCACCCTTGCCGTCAGAGTCGGAACCTCAAATCTAAACGGCGGCGCTTTGGCGCAGCTTGTTGTAGCGCCGAGGCGCCGTACCACTCGCGTTCGTCTGCCCAATCAGCCTAAGGATTGGTACCGTATGTCCTGAACTATTTCCGAAATCGGCAAAGGTGAATTGGAATACGTCAATCTTTCAAAGGAGAGTGGACCTATGGCAAAAGCTGAAGCAACAAAGATGAAGCGACAAGATACGGAGCCGTTCGATATACCAACAGATCTTAGCCGCGAAGGCGTCACCGAAATTTCGACTGCGCTGCGGCAAATGCTTGCCGATGTATTCGCGCTGTATCTGAAAACGAAAAACTTTCATTGGCACATGAGCGGGCGGCACTTTCGCGATTACCACCTGCTTCTCGATGAGCAATCCGATCAGATTTTCGCGATGTCAGACGATATCGCGGAACGGGCGCGGAAAATCGGAGGCTCCACGTTGCGCTCGATTAGCGATGTTACGCGGCATCAGCGATTGGAAGACAACAACGAAGCGATCGTCGAGCCGAAGGATATGTTTGCTGAGCTAACTGCGGACAGCCAACTATTCACTCAATATCTCCGCGCGACTCACGAGATTTGCGAGCGGCATAACGATGTTGCTACGGCCAGCTTGATCGAAGTTTGGATTGATCAGAGCGAGCGACGGACGTGGTTTCTTTCGGAAGTGGTTCGCGGGTACTCAGCGTAAATTGCGGCTTGGCGAGCGGGATGAAGCCTTCCCATACGAACTGCAGATCCCTCGCTTCGCTCGGGATGACGACGTCTTTATAGCGGCATCTTAATGGATGCCCGCTTTGGGTCGGTCAGAAATCGTTGCGGGGCTTGGGTGAGTAGGGGCTTCTGGGGGTCTTGCTGGTATGCGCGGCCTTGTAGTCGTCCATTTCTGCGTCTGTAATTGGAAAATTCGTGTTGGACGGAGAATTCGCGTTCTCTATTAACTCCCGGCGCAAGCGCAATGAACATACGCTGGGCGCATCCTGGTAACGAACACGTCGCGCATTGAAGGCTTCGTCAGCAATCGTAAGCGTGAAGTCGCGGACGTCTTCCGTCGTACAGCGCACTTGAAACAGGTATTCGCGGCCCTGATTCTTGGCCTCAAAGCCCATGTATTGCATGAGAATCGTGTTGGTCATATTGTAGTTGCCGGAGAGAACGTCTTCCTTTTTGCGTCGCGGGCCACACGGGTGGCGATCCACTACTCTATTCAGTGTGAGCCTTTGCGGGCGTTTGCGCCACCTGTATTTAGGGGCTCGAACCCATCAGAAGAGCTTCAATTCAGGCGAGAAAGTATCTTAGAGCGGTGTGTAGATTCGCACAGTTAATTTGCAGAGCTTATAAGCGCCGCACGGCAAATCGCAGCGACACATTTTTTTCTAGTGAAGCGCACCGAGCTGAAAATTTAAAAGTGACAACTGCGTTTCGTAATCGTATTTCGCGCTGGCCTGCTCGATTTGAGCTTGCGTGATCCCCAACTGCGCCTGACTCAGCTCGACAATTGAGCCCAAACCAAGTTTGTAGCGAGCTTGCGCCAACTTGAGAGCCTGCGTCGCCTCCTGCAAAAGCTGATTGGTGACGGACAATCGTTGAAATCCGGAATTGGCGTTGAGCCACGATGTGCGCACGTCACGAACAATTCTGTCCTGCGTATCCCGCAGATATTGCTCCTGCGCGCGGGCTCGCGCGTCCGCTTCGTTTCGCAAGGCGCCGTAAAGATGGCCGTTAAATATCGGGATATTGACGTTGAACGCGGCCGCTGAATACCGCGATGCCAGCGGTTCTTCGCGATACGGCACGATGCCCGCTGCGCCTATCGCGGAAATCGTCGGCATCCACAAATCTCGTTCGGCAGCGACATAACTTTTCGCGGAGTCTACATCGAGGCGCTGACCGATGAGCTCGGGCCTGTCGCGCAGTGCCTGTTGAATCAATGGAGCGACATCGGACGGAGGGGCCGACGGCATAGGCTCATCTGCCGGTTCGATTGTGCGCTGGTCGGGATAACCGAGCGCAGTAGAAAGTTCCGCGTAAGACGCTTGAATATCGTTCTGCGCTTGGATTAGCAGGAGGCCGGCTTGCGCGAGATTCACGTTTGCAAAGCTGACGTCGAGATCCGACTTTAATTGGTTCTTCGCGAGAGCAGTGACCTGATCGGCGACGAGCTGGCGATTCTTCACAGTTTCCTGCGCAACCCGCAGCACTGCTTTGGCCCTCAGCACGCCGAAGAAAGCCTGATCCACTTGCAACAGGACGTCGGCGCGCGTGGCTGTCACGTTTTCCTGCTGAGCCTGGGAATGGAGATTCGAGCTCTTCGCCAATTCGTGCGTTCGGCCGAAGTCGCTGACAAGCTGACTGACTCTCACGCCGTTTGCATAACGGTCATAGACGATCGGATTGTTCAAGGCGCCCGCAGCTATGCGGCTGTTATTTTCCGCTACCGCTCCGGTGGCGCTGCCGAATGCTTGCGGATAGTAGACAGAACGGACTTCCTTAACTTGGGCGCGGGCAGCTGCGGCGAGCTGGGTCGCGGCCTGAATCTGCGGATGATTTTGGATGGCGATCTGCTCAGCTTCTTTCAGAGTCATCGGCTGCGAATTCTGCGCGAAGCATGTCGGCGGAATAAGGGACAGCATCGCTAAGGCGGAGAGTGCGAGAAGCGGTCGCATTATTTAAACCTCCTGTACCGCGATAGACGCCTGAGATTCAGCGCGGCGCTGGTACATCAACAGATAAGCCGCGGGCACGACGAACACCGTCAAGATGACCGACGTGATCAGACCGCCGATAATGACTCGCGCGAGCGGCGCGTAAGCTTCGCTTCCGGTTTCGAGCTTGAATGCCATCGGCAGCAATCCGACGATGGTCGCGAGCGAAGTCATTAGAATGGGCCGCAAGCGGATCCTGCAGGCGCGCGCGACGGCATCAATCAGGCTGAATCCTTCACCGCGCAGCACATTTGCGAAGTCCACGATCAAAATGCTGTTGGAAACCACCATGCCTTGGAGCATCACAATGCCCATAAGCGATTGAATATTCAGCGTGGTCGGCGTAAAGGCGAGGGTGAGAGTTACTCCGATGAGGCCGGTTGGAACTGCGAGCACAATCAGAAAGGGATCGACGAACGAGCCGAATTGAGCGACAAGAATCAAATATACGAGCAAAATTGCGAGCAAAAGGCCGATACCGAAGCTCTTGAAAGATTCGCGCATGGTCACGACAAGTCCGCGCACATCAATGCGCAGGTTCGCGGGTATTTGTGTGCGGGCAATAATCTTAGAGATTTGGTTTTCGGGGCCGCCGACGTCTTCGAGTTTGGGCTCGACGTAAATATCAACGGCGCGCTCCAATTGGTAGTGGTCCACTTCCGTGGGCGTGAGTATCGGCGTCACATCTGCAACCTGGTTCAAGTATGTCGGCACGCGTGAATTTGTGGCGCGCAACGGCATGGCCTTGAGATCTTCGATCGATTTCACCTGATTTTCGGGATACTGAACGGTCACGAAGTAGTTGTTTCCGCTCTTCGGATCAACCCAGTAGCTGGGCGCGATCATCACGTCTGAGGTCAGCGCGGTAATGATATTGTCGATCACTTCCTTGGGACTAAGTCCGAGCTCGCTCGCGCGTGCGCGGTTTACGTCTACTTTCAGCGCGGGGTAGTCCAGGTCCTGCGGGATATATACGTCAGAGACGCTCGGAAGCGCTTTGATTTCGCGCGCGAGATCTTGCGCTACGCGATCGTCCGCATGCAGATCCATGCCGCTCACTTGAATGTCAATCGGCGCGGGCATGCCTTGATTCAGCACGGAGTCCACGAGGCCGCCGGACTGGAAGTATGTTCGCAGTTCGGGCAACTCGCGTGCGATTCGCTCCCGCACTCGCTGCATGTAGATAAAGCTGCTGGCGCTGTGATCCTCTTTCAAGCCCACCTGTACGACGGCGGTGTGCATTCCGGAATTTGGCGTGAAAAGAGATGAGAAATCCGGCATGACGCCGATATTCGAAACGATAGCATTGAGATCTCCGGGTCTTACGACCTGGCGCACAATGCCTTCCACTTGCTTTACATAGTTATCGGTTAATTCAATTCGCGTGCCAGTGGGCGCCTTTACGTTGATGACGAATTGCCCGGCGTCAGTTCGAGGGAAGAACGAAACTCCAATTAATGGATAAAGCGCGAAACTGAGCACAAAAATCGCCAGAAATGCTGCAAGTGTTTCGCGGGGGCGGTCCAGCGCCTTTCGAACCCACTTTTCGTAGACGTCGAGCATCCTGGAAAATTTGGCGTTGAACCCTTCGTGAAATCTTGTTCCCCATGATTTTCTTGTTCCGTCTATTTCACCATCGTGCGCATGGAGAGGCTTGAGGAAACGCGCACAGAAAAGCGGGACAACTGTCATCGCGTCGAAATACGAAGCGAATAGAGCCAGCACGACGGCGAGCGCCAGCGCTGAGAAGAGATACTTGCTGACCCCGAAGAGAAATGTGACCGGGAAAAACACGACGACGGCGACGAACATAATTGCCAGAACAGGGAGGGCCACTTCGTTGGCACCATGAATCGCGGCGATTTTCGGATCTTCACCGAGCTCGATATGCCGGTAGATGTTTTCGATGACCACCACGGAATCGTCAATCAAGCGCGAGAATGCAAGCGCCAGGCCGCTCAGCACCATGCTGTCGATGCTTCTGCCCATCGTATGCAAAATGAAGAAGGTAATCATTACTGACAGCGGAATCGAAAGAAAAACGGCGGCCGTTGCGCGCGCGCTGCCGAGAAAAACTAAAATCATGATCGCGGTGAGAACGACCCCGACCGCGCCTTCACGCAATACCGTGGAAATTGCGCCCTTGACGAACAGCGACTGATCGAATTGGACATGCGATTTCAATTGCGAAGGAATATCCCGCAGCTTGAGAATCGCTTTCTTGATCCCGTCAACGACGGCAATCGTGTTCGTGTCGCCACCTTGCTTCAGGATCGGCACATACACGGATTTCTGTCCATTCACCCGCACGATGTTGTACTGCAAGTACGAGCCATCCACGGCTTTGCCGACGTCCGAGACGAAAACGGACTTCTGTCCTTCCGTTTTCAGCGGTATTTCATTCAATGTTTCGACGTTGGGAACCTGCGCGTTGGTATAAACGTTGTAATCCATCGGGCCGATTCGAACGTCACCCGCCGGCAGAATCAGATTGGATTGATCCGTGGCGCGCACGACGTCCATGGGACTCAGTTGATGGGCCTGAAGCTTGAGCGGATCCACGTAAATCATTAACTGGCGATAGCGGCCGCCGTACGGAGGAGGCACAGTCGCGCCCGGAACGCCCGCTATCTGATTTCGGATTTGATACTGGAGATAATCGTGCAACTGCGTCTCGCTCAAACCTTGTCCTTCAACGGTGAGCAGGCAAACCGGCAGGCTCGACGCGTCCACTTTCATCACTACCGGCGGCAAAGTACCTTCGGGTAAGCGGCGCAGATCGGCCATTGCCAGATTTGATATTTGCGTGACGTCCGCGTTCGCATCGCTGCCCGGCTGAAAATAAATCTTGATAAGACTCACGCCGGACATTGAGCGCGATTCCATGTGATCGATGCCGCTACCCAGTGTGAAGAAACGCTCGAACGTATCGGTGATGTCCGCCTCGATTTGTTCTGGAGGCATTCCGTTGTAGAACGTGGCGACAAGAACGACCGGAATGTCGATTGGCGGAAACATATCCACCGGCATTTGCGCTACGCTCGTCACACCAAGCACGCAAATGAACAGACAAATCACGATGATGAAGTAGGGATGATCGACGGAGAATTTCGGCATCGGCTACTCCTGAGGCGCGGGCGCAGTGCCAGCGTCTCGCGGCGAGACCAGTTCGCCATCTTTGTATTGGTTCTGCTCGCCGAAAATGACTTTCTCGTTCTCGCTCAGCCCGGATAGCACTTCGAAATAGTCGGCTGACTGCAGCCCGAGTTTCACCGCGCGTCTCTCGATGCGATTCGCATTATTTACAACGAGCACGGTCCCTTCACCATTTCCGGAAGCTCGCACCGCCTGAATGGGCACAGTTAGAACGTTGGCCGCGGAGTGGAGTGGAATTCGCACCGACGCATACATTCCGGGAACGAGCACATACTTTGGATTGGGTACCTCAACTTCCGTGTGCATCGTGCGAGTCTGATTGTCGATCTGCCCCGAGAAACGCACGATTTTCCCCTCAAACGTATCGTTAATCGAGGAGACGCGGACGGCTACCGATGAGCCGAGATGAATATCTCCTACAGCCCGTTCTGGAACAGGAATTACAAGCCGCAAAAGATTGTTCTGCGAAAGATGGCATAGCCCGAGACCGCCATTACTTGTTGAGGTGCCTGCCGACAGTAGAGCGCCGGTATATGCGTTGATTTGTGTGACCACGCCGTCGAAAGGAGCCGTAATCCGCGCGTACGCATAGAGCGCCTTGTCTTTTTCGAGCGCCGCCTTGGCCGCAGCCAACGACTGCTCGGCGGAGGCGAGCGAATCTTTGGCGGCCGAGACATTCGCGGATGCCTGCAAGTCTTTTCCCTGCGCTTCGTCTATCTCTTCCTGCGCCACCAGGCCAGGCTGCGTCTTCTGGACATCGGCAATGCGCGAATAAGTGATATGCGCGACGCTGTACATAGATTCATTTCGGCTCAACTCTTCGCGAAATCGCGACAGATCGTGTTCGCTGCCCCGGACTGCGGCTTCATCTTGATCAATTTGCTGCTCGAGTTCCGGGATTTCAAGTACCGCCAAAAGCTGTCCTTGTTTCACGTGGGTGCCCCAATCCACGTAGAGCTTCTGGATATAGCCGGAGACTTTTGCAAAGACGTCGATTTCCTGATAGGGAAGAAATTCGGAAGCGATCTCCAGGTCGCTAGCGATATCGCGTCGCTCGACTCTTACTACAGCGACATGCGTCGCGTTCGCTGGATCATCGCGGTTCGACTTGGCCGCGCAGCCCGAAAGCATCGTGGCGACCATCACCGCATATATGGCGACAACACCCATTTCCCATAGGACTCTTCCAAGCGCAGGTTGATCCGTTATCTTCATTTGATCACGTAGCTCGCATTCAGAATTTGTCTCGATCAATATCGAGACTCGATGGATTTCAATTCCACCCACAATCGCTCGAGTGAAAAGTGTTTTGAGCGACAGAATTCGACCAACTCCGCTCGCTTTTTCAGTATCAGCTCCGCGGCTTGCGGAACCTCCGCGGCAATTTCCGACGGAACGGTTTGAATGCCATGCCTATCGCCATGCATCAATTCTCCGGGATGAACTCGCATGTTGCCTACGCTAACTTTGCCTCCAAACTCAAAAACGTGCGCGTAGGCATGCGATACCGAAATATTGCCGGCAAACATTTGGAAGCCCGATTCGTGCACCTTGATCAAATCCCGGACCGCACCGTTGGTGACTACCGCTACGCTGCCCAACGCCCGCAGGATATTCGCATGCACTTCTCCAACGAACGCTCCAAGTCCGGCGGGCTGATCGACATCCTCAATGAGCACAACCCGTGGCGCTGGAATCTTCAGTAGTTCGCTCCACCAATCCGTCCGGTCGTAATAGCTCCCGCCTTCCAGTGGCGGCCTGGAACTGCGGATTCGCGCAGTAGCGGCATACCCTACGATCGGCGCGAAATCCGGAAAAATACAGTGAACGCTTGAATCCGAGAATCCGGTGTTCGGAAGACGCACTTTAAAGGTTTCGATCGCGCTCGCGACAACACATGTACTCAAGCTGCGATATGAATCGAGCTGCGCCGGCGATAATGGCGCGAAATTCATACGACCTCCGGTCTTCGGGCAATCTCACGAAGGCTTCAAAATAAATGCTAGTGCATGTTAGATGTTTAGAAACCACGCTGCGTGGCAGCAGTGGGTTAGGAGAGAGTGGACGGGGGAGAACGATGTTGCAGTGCAACCGTTACACAGAGAGGTTGAATAGGAGGCGCTTCCGTCTTCTTCTCGGGTGCAAGTTGGGTTGCCGGTCGCGGTGGAACGAGTTTCGCAACCGGGTAAAGCGGGCTTCTATCGATTTGCGCAGGAGACGCCGCGACTTTGGCCTTACTACCGATCGAAAGATAGTGAACTGAATTATTTTGAGGATAGTAGAGACTGTTCTTCGCGCCGGTCGCCAGGCCTGCCACAGAAATCAGCAGAATCAGGACGGTCAGCTTGGTAAGCAAACGGCCACGCGGATTTCGCAATTGTGAGCCGCTCGCAGAAGTCATTTCCTTCACTTAATTGCACCTGAAAAACACGATCTATTCACAGCTAGAATGATACGTTTATTGGGATTCCCGAAGCAAGGAACGGGATGCCCGCGGTGCTAAGCGCCACAACGGATCCCATTCTGACGCGACTTCAATCCACTTCTTGCGTCACGATATGCACGTCCACGGAAGGAGCCTCGCGCAGAAAGCGATTGACCGCGGAAAGATACAAGTACCTTCGAATTCCCTGATCTGCAGAGCGGCCGAATATCACTTGAGTGATGTGCTTTTCTCTCACAAATTGCGCGACAGCATCGGCGATATTGCGGCCGTGAAGGCGCGCTACAGTGCCGCCCAAGTCCTCGGCGAATGCAAGATTCGCTTCGAGCGATTTCTGGTCGGCCTCGCGCAACTTCTCACCCGAATCAACGTAAACCAAGTAAAATTCCGCATCGAGACGTCTTGCCATTCTGGCCGCGCGCGCAACTAGATATTGCGCGCCCGGATTCGCGCTCACACAGACGGCGAGCCTCTCCCGCACCGGCCAAGTCTCGTGAATATCTTTTGCAGCCATGTAATTTTCGAGGCTGCGATCCACGTGCTCGGCCACTTGGCGCAGCGCTAGCTCGCGCAGGGCGATTAAATTTCCGCGGCGGAAGAAATTCTTGAGCGCCTGGCTGACCTTGTCCGGCGTGTAGACGTCGCCGCGCTGCATGCGGCTTTGCAGTGCCTCGGGAGTCAAGTCCACCATGACCGTTTCGGTGGCCATCAGCGGAACCCAATCAGGAACGGTCTCTCGCACCACAACGCCCGTTATGGCTCGCACGGTTGGAGCGATGCTTTCCATGTGCTGAATATTCATGGTGGAGAGAACGTCGATCTTCGCGGCCAGAATTTCCTGCACATCTTCGTAACGCTTCCGGTGCTTGCTGCCGGGAATATTCGTGTGCGCCAGCTCATCCACGAGGACGACTTGCGGCTTGCGCGCAATAATCGCGTCCACATCCATTTCTTCGAAAATCGTTCCTTTGTACTCGATCTTGCGGCGCGGAATCGCCTCTAGTTGAGATGTCAGTTCATATAAGCCCTTGCGCCCGTGCGTTTCAACCACGCCGATGGCTACGTCTTCGCCGCGATTATGCCGGCGAGCGCCTTCACTGAGCATGCTGTAAGTCTTGCCGACTCCCGGAGCGTATCCAAGGAACAGCTTGAAGATGCCTTTGGTTTTTTCGGGCGGCGCAGCTATTTCGAGCCACTCTTCTGGTCGTTTTGCCATTATGGTATCCGCGTGTTGTTTGCGCCGCGATGCAGGAAAGCTAGGCTAGAATAACGGCGTGTGGCGACGCCTCGCGTACCGAACACTACGTTACGTGCTGGCCCTCTGCATTGTGCTGGCAATTACGTACGTCTATCGAAAACTACTGCCTGTAAATCAGACGACAGTCGCGCTGACCTTCCTTCTCGCAATTCTAACAGTATCCACGGTTTGGGGCCTTCGAGTTTCGGTGTTTATGTCTCTCGCGGCAATGCTGGCCTACGATTATTTCTTTCTGCCGCCGGTTGGCCAGTTCGTGATCGCTTCGCCGGAAAATTGGGTGGCACTCGTGGCGTTCCTGGGTACATCGCTGGTTGCGAGCCAATTGGCGACACGCGTGCGCCGCGAGGCCGATACCGCGCAGCGCCAGCGGCGTGAAATTGAACGGCTTTATTCGTTCAGCCAGCAATTGTTGGTGGAAGGCAACGTGATCCAGCTTTTGAACGCAATCCCAAATCACATCGTGGATATTTTCGAAGTTGGAGCGGCATCGCTCTTTCTCATCAACAAACAAAAATTCTACCGTTCCGGCGGCGGTGAAGCGCACTTCGATGAAGAGGAAATGAGGAATGCGGCGAATCGCGAGGAGCCGCTGATTATCGCGAGTCGCAACATTTCTTTCGTGCCGGTGCGAATTGGGGTGCAGCCTCTCGGTAGCCTGGCGATATCCGGGCAAATTCTGACGCGCAAAACTCTCGAGGCGTTGGGCACGCTGGTCGCGATTGCGGCCGAACGGGCGCGTGCAGTCGAACGGCTCGGCAAGGCCGAAGCGGCGCGCGAGGGCGAGCAACTGCGTTCCGCGCTACTCGATTCGATTACCCACGATCTGCGCACGCCGCTCACGTCAATCAAAGCCTCGGTGACATCGTTACTTTCTCAGCCTCAGGCACCCGAGCCCAATCGCCGCGAATTACTCACGATTATTGACGAAGAGGCCGACCGGTTGAATCAACTTGTGGGCGACGCTGCGGAAATGGCTCGGCTCGACGCCGGCGAATTCGAATTGAAGCTCGAACGTCATCCGATAGGGGAAATCATCGCGGCTGCAATCGAGCAGTGCCGGCCATTTCTCGCTGGCCGTCCCGTAAATGTTAAGGTTGATGCCAGCCTTCCGCCGGTGCGTGCTGACTTCAGCCGCATCAAAGACGTTCTCGTCCGGCTGCTTGAGAACGCGAATGCATATTCTCCTGCGGGCACGCCGATAACGGTCTCAGCAGAAGCGAGCGACGGAACGCTGGTGACGAGCGTGGCCGATCAGGGCCCGGGGATCGAAGATATGGAAGTCGGGCTGATCTTCGACAAATTCTATCGCGGCAAGGACCAACGATATCAAGTCCAAGGGACGGGCATGGGCCTGCCTATCGCGAAAGCTATCGTCGAGGCTCATGGCGGCTCGATCGGAGTTACGAGCCAATTGGGTCATGGATCGGTTTTCTATTTCACGTTGCCAATTGACCACAGCGGCGGTGCCGCCCGATGAAGAACTCGAAAATTCTTGTGGTAGACGACGAGCCGCAAATTCGGCGCGTGATGCGTGCGACGCTCTCCTCACAGGGCTATACGATTGTCGAAGCTGCCAGTGGATCAGCTACGCTCGAAAAAATCCGGCGGGAGAGGCCCGACCTCATTCTTCTCGATATGAATATGCCGGGAATGGACGGTCTCGATACGTGTCGCGAGATTCGTATGACTTCCAACGTCCCGATTATCATTCTTACTGTGCGGAGCGGCGAAAAAGATAAAGTACGCTCGCTCGATGCCGGTGCTGATGATTATGTTACGAAGCCGTTCAGCATGGAGGAATTGCTGGCTCGTATTCGCGCAGCTTTGCGGCGCGTTGGGCCATCGGAGACGATCGCTCCCATCACGACGAAAGAATTGAGCGTCGATTTTGAATCGCGCATCGTTAAGGTGCGCGGCAATCCGGTTCATCTGACGCCGAAGGAGTTTGAGCTGCTTCGGCAACTCGCGGCCGATGAAGGCAAGCCGCTGACGCATCGCCGGCTGCTTCAGGCGATCTGGGGTCCGGATTACGGCGATGAGACCGAGTATTTGCGCGTGACCGTAAATCAGCTGCGCAAGAAGATTGAGGCCGATCCGTCGAATCCTAAATACATTCTGACGGAGCCGTGGGTGGGTTATCGCCTCGTTCTGCCTCGGGAAGCGCGGGGAAAAACTTCAGGCGCCGAGCCGAAGTAGGCTTACGAAATCCAGCGCCAGTTCAGTGAGTGACGGGATGCGTCGCGTCGAGATCGAGATTCAGCTCGAGGACGTTGACACGGGGCTCGCCGAGAAATCCCAGATCGCGCTGCAGCGTGTGCTTCGCAACCGCGCCTCGAATGTCCTGCTCGCTGATGCCGCGCGCACGAGCGACCCGCGGAATCTGAAACTCCGCGGCAGCCGGCGAAATTTCCGGATCGAGACCCGAACCGGAAGATGTGACCAAGTCTATGGGAACTGATTTGGCCGGATTTTCGGCCTGGAGTTTCTGCACGTCTGAATTCACGCGATCGAGAAGAGCTTTGTTCGTCGGGCCGAGATTCGAGCCGGAACTTTGTCCGGCATCGTAGCCATTCCCGGCGTACGATGGCCGCGAGTGGAAGTAGGATGGACCGGCGAATGCCTGCCCGATGATTTTCGATCCGACGATTTTGCCGTCGCGCCGGATTAACTGGCCGTTTGCCCGGTCCGGGAACATCACTTGAGCGAGACCGGTCACCGCGAGCGGATAGATCAGCCCGAAGACGATCGTTGTCACCAGCGTCATCCAAATCGAAATCATGAGGTTCTTTTTCATGTTCGTATCACGTTAAATGCAGGTGCGTCACAATCACATCAATCAATTTGATTCCCACAAACGGCGCGATCACGCCGCCAAGCCCATAGATTAGAAGATTGCGGCGGAGCAATATTTCCGCGCCGACTGGGCGATAGCGCACACCGTGTAGCGCTAGCGGAATTAACGCGACGATAATCAGCGCATTAAAAATCACAGCCGAGAGAATCGCAGACTGCGGCGTCCGAAGATGCATGATGTTCAGCAATTCAAGTTCTGGAAACGCAGCGGCGAACATCGCTGGAATAATTGCGAAATACTTCGCGACATCGTTTGCTACTGAAAATGTGGTTAGCGCGCCGCGAGTGATGAGAAGCTGCTTTCCGATTTCGACAATCTCGATAAGCTTCGTCGGATTCGAATCGAGATCAACCATGTTGCCGGCTTCTTTGGCCGCCTGCGTTCCCGTATTCATGGCCACGCCGACATCGGCCTGTGCCAGCGCTGGGGCGTCGTTGGTGCCGTCACCGGTCATCGCCACGAGCTTGCCCTTGGCCTGCTCGTTCTTGATCAACGCCATTTTGTCTTCAGGCTTCGCTTCGGCGAGGAAACCATCCACTCCGGCCTGCCGCGCAATCGCTGACGCTGTGAGCGGGTTGTCGCCCGTAATCATCATTGTGCGAATGCCCATCGCGCGCAGTTGATCGAAGCGTTCGCGCATTCCGCCCTTAACAATGTCTTCGAGTTGAATCGCGCCAAGAACTTTCCGATTCTTGGCAACAAGCAGCGGCGTGCCACCCGCGCTCGAGATCGCTTGCACCGCCTCCTGAATTTCCTGAGAAACGCGCTGGCCGTGCGTGGCGGCATATTTTGTGATGGCTTCAGCAGCGCCCTTGCGCACTTCTTGACCGTCAAGGTCCACGCCGGACATGCGAGTCTGCGCGGTAAAAGGAATGAAAGTCGGATTGTGCGGCGATAGCTCGCGGCCGCGAAGGCCGTATTTTTGTTTCACGAGGACAACGATAGATCGTCCTTCAGGCGTTTCGTCAGCCAGCGATGCCAACTGCGCCGCATCCGCAAGCTCGTCGTCCTCGACGCCGGGTGCGGCGTAGAGTCGCGTCGCCTGGCGATTGCCGAGAGTAATTGTTCCCGTCTTGTCGAGAAGCAGTACATCCACATCGCCCGCGGCCTCGACTGCGCGTCCCGACATCGCCAGGACGTTGCGCTGGATCAGCCGGTCCATTCCCGCGATGCCGATAGCCGAAAGCAAACCGCCGATCGTCGTAGGAATCAAGCAAACGAGCAGCGAGATCAACACGAACAAACTCTGCGGCGCGCCTGAGTAAATGGCGTAGGGCTGAAGCGTCACGACAGCCAGCAGAAAAATAATCGTAAGCCCGGCGAGCAAAATATTCAGCGCGATTTCGTTTGGCGTCTTTTGCCGTGACGCGCCCTCGACCAGTTGAATCATGCGATCGAGAAACGTCTCGCCCGGATTTGACGTAATGCGGACCTTGATCTCGTCCGACAGCACTCGCGTTCCGCCCGTCACGGCGGAGCGGTCCCCACCCGCCTCGCGTATCACCGGCGCCGATTCGCCTGTGATTGCAGACTCATCCACCGATGCGACGCCTTCAATCACCTCGCCGTCGCCGGGAACGAAATCGCCGGCAGTCACGATGACTACGTCGCCGGCACGCAGCGCTGAGCTTGGAACATCTTCCGTACAGCCGTCTTTCTTCAGCCGGTGCGCGGTCGTTTCAGCCTTTGCTTTTCGCAGGGTCTCGGCTTGCGCCTTGCCGCGGCCCTCAGCGGTAGCTTCCGCAAAGTTCGCGAAGAGCACGGTAAACCACAGCCAAAGCGTGATCTGCAGGCCGAATCCCGTGCCGCTCATGTGATGCATGACGTCATAAGCCCACTCAATCGTGGTGAGCACTGCTCCAACTTCGACGACAAACATCACTGGATTCTTATAAAGTACGCGCGGGTCAAGCTTCCGAAAGGAATCGACTATCGCGACACCGAGTAATTTCGGATCCCCCAGTGTCGTTGATTTCGGCGTTGTGGACATGGCCATCTCAAAACACCTTTCCGGCCATCATCTGCAGGTGTTCAAGAATGGGCCCGAGGCTGAGCGCGGGGAAAAACGTCAGCGCGCCGACAATAATGACAGTGGAGACGAGCAGGACCGTGAACAGCGGACCGGTTACAGGAAAGGTGCCGACGGACTCCGGAGTGATTTTTTTCTTCGCCAGATTCCCAGCGATGGCGAGAATCGGAATCACCATGAAGAACCGGCCGAACAGCATCACTAATGCCGTGCTCGTGTTGTACCAGAGCGTGTTGGCATTTAATCCGGCAAACGCAGAGCCGTTATTCCCCGCCGACGACGTGTAGGCGTAGAGAATCTGCGAAAGTCCATGCGGGCCCGGATTCGTGATGCTGGAGGTCCCGAATTTTTCCACCGACGCGACAGCAGAGAAAAGGAGAATCACCGTGGACGAGATCAGCACCGCGAGCATGGCCATCTTGATGTCGTACGCTTCGATTTTTTTCCCAAGATATTCCGGCGTTCTCCCCACCATCAGTCCCGCGATGAACACAGCTAGAATCACGAACACCACGATGCCGTAGAGTCCCGCGCCCACACCGCCGAAAACAACTTCGCCGAGCATGATGTTGACGAGCGGCACAAGGCCGCCCAGTGGAGTAAACGAATCGTGCATCCCGTTGACGGCGCCGCAGCTCGCATCCGTCGTAACCGTCGCAAATAACGCAGAATTCGCAATGCCGAAGCGAGTTTCCTTCCCTTCCATGTTCCCGCCAGGCTGCAGCGCCGTGACGCTCTGGTCGGCTCCATGCAGAAGCGGGTTACCACGCGCCTCCGCCCAGTACGCAATGCTGACCCCGGCGACGAAAAGAAACGTCATCGCCATCCACACGGCCCAGCCGTGCCGCCGCGAACCCGTCATTCTTCCAAGCGTGTACGTCAACGCCGACGGAATCGCAAAGATAAGAAGCAGCTG
>Ga0209624_10000209_pt1 | contig 53406 bp, 46 predicted proteins | sample JacPinW_OM2H0_O1_FD_188565 | JGI IMG/M metagenome (GOLD analysis project Ga0209624, IMG submission 188565) | Forest soil microbial communities from Algoma, Ontario, Canada - Jack Pine, Ontario site 1_JW_OM2H0_O1 (SPAdes) (version 2) | ecosystem: Environmental > Terrestrial > Soil > Boreal...
CTTGGAACAGGTGAACAGCTGGTTGCTCTTCGCGCAGATTACCGCACGGAAGGCGGCCAGGATCTCGCCACTGGTGAGATCACTCATGCCGTATCGGGCAATCGCATCGTCTTCGGCCGCACTCTAAACGGAGTTCCGGTGGTAGGCAATGGCTCCAAGGTCATCATCACCTTTACTAACGATGGTTTGGTGGAGTCGTTCCGTTACGATTGGCCGAAGTATCAGGCAGGCACTTCGCAGCAAGTTGTGGATGCCGGCCAGATTCTGACGCGAGTGCAGACGGTGGTGGGCGCGCACAGTGATGTCGCGGCGGCTACATCGAATGCGCCGGTTGCCAACAGCGAAGGCGATGCGTATCCGGTGGCGTTGACTCCGAATACGCAGCTTCAGTCACTCGATTGCGGCTATTACGATGCCGGATCGCTGGCTGGAAACTCTCAAACTGTGCAGCCGGGTTGCACCTATCTCGCCGTTTCTAAGGACTCGAACGGGATGCGGGCAGGCTACGCTGGTGCGGTTCCGGCGGGGGCTCAGTTCACGGCGGACGCGGGTTGGTCAGAGACCAAGCTGCTCGGGAGAAAGTAAGCGCGAACGGCTAGATACGCGAATCGATATGCGCTCGGCCAGCGGGCGAAACTGCCCGACTGGCCGAGCGCGAGGGAGACCAGGGGACCGCAAACGGTCTCCTTTTTTCTTTTGTCAACGAAGATTCTATGCCCCGGAAACAAGAGTATTCGCCGCGTTAGTTTCGCCGGAGCTGTGGACGGGAGACTTGCCGCTCACAGCTACTTCCGTTTGACACGCGTTTATTTTTCAGCCGGAAATTTTACCGCTGTAGAGCGCCATGCCTACCACGGCATCGATCCCAAGCGCGTCGAGGGTTTCGATCTCCCGCTGCTCGGTGATGCCGCCAGCTACGACGAGATGGCGGGTGGTGGCACGGCGGATTGCGAGAACTGTGTCCATCGGAATTCCGCCCATCAAACCTTCTGTGTCGATGTGGGTGTAGAGGAAGGTCTCGCAGAACGGTTGCAGCTCGCGAATCATGCCGAAAGCGGTGATCGCTGTGTTGGTGCGCCATCCGTCGATCGCTACGCGGCCTCCGCGTGAGTCCAGAGCAAACATGAGCGACGCCTTTGGGATCGCGTCGGACAATGTGCGCGCATAATCGCAGTTGATTCGGCCTTCGGTTAATAAGGCAGAACCGATGATTACTTTACGCGCACCGAGGTTGAGCAGCTCCCGCGCAGTTTCAATGTCGCGAATGCCACCGCCGACCTGGCAATGCAGGCGAGCGACGATTTGCATTACCAGCGCGCGATTGTCGCCGGTGCCGCGTGCGGCGTCGAGATCGATTAGCTGAACCATGGGATACTTCGAAAAGCGCTCGATCCAATAGTCGAAGTTGTCGAACTCCAACTTCTTCCTTTCTCCCTGGACTAGCTGCACAATCTTTCCGCCCATGAGATCGATCGACGGAATCAGCATGGCCACCTCACCGGCACATTGGCGGCTCGAAGTTGGAGCTTAAGCTGTCCGATATTTTCGAGGCCGAAGTGGAAGATGGAAGCGGCCAGAGCTGCGTCGGCGTGGCCGTCGCGGAATACATCGATAAAATGTTGCGGCGTTCCCGCGCCGCCCGAGGCAATCACGGGAATAGAAACGGCGTCGGCCACTCGCTGCGTCAATTCACAATCGAAACCAGATTTCGTGCCGTCGCGATCCATCGAGGTGAGGAGAAGTTCTCCCGCACCGCAAGCGGCTGCCTCGCGCGCCCACTGGATCGCATCCCGGCCTGCGGGAGTGCGGCCGCCCGCCACAAACACCTCGAAGCCATCCTTTATCGAACTGTTGTTTACCCGCCGCGCATCGATCGCTACTACGACCGCCTGCGAGCCAAAGCGGGCGGCGATTTTTTCAATCAACGACGGATCCTTCACCGCGGCCGAATTGATGGCGATCTTATCCGCGCCAGCCTCGAACACATCGGCGGCGTCGGAGAGTTCGCGAATCCCTCCGCCGACGGTGACCGGTACAAACAAGGAGCGCGCCGTGCGCGAGACGACGTCGAGCATCGTCTTGCGCTTGTCGCTCGTGGCCGTGATATCGAGCAAGACAATTTCATCCGCGCCATCGCGGGCGTGAGCGGCGGCACATTCCGCCGGATCGCCGGCATCGCGCAAGTTGACAAACTGCACGCCTTTCACAACTCGGCCTCCGTCCATATCGAGACAGGCGATGATGCGCTTGGTCAGCACTTATCGAGTCCCATCAGTCAGCCTCGTGAATCGAGCTCACAGAAGTTCCTGAGCATGAGCAGGCCGACATTCCACGACTTTTCGGGATGAAACTGCACTCCGAAAATATTTTCTTTTTCGACCACCGCGGAAAACGGCACCCCATATTCGGTCGCCGCCGCTGTGCCGGAGACCATTGGCGCCTGAAAGGAATGCGTGAAGTAGACAAAGGATTCGGACGCGACGTTACGCAACAGACGCGAGCCTCCGCGAATCGTCAGCGAGTTCCAGCCGACGTGTGGCGATTTCACGGAGGATGGAAACGGGCGGCATCGACCGCCGAAGATTCCCGCACCCACGAGTTCCGGAGCCTCGTCGCTGCCCTCGAATAGCCACTGCATCCCCAGGCAGATGCCAAGGAGCGGCTTGCCGGCGCGCGCGCCATGCAGCACGGCTTCTCGCAATCCCATGTTGACGAGAGCGCCGAGAGCGGAGAAATGGCCGACACCGGGGAGAACGATCTTGTCGGCTGCCGCAACTTTTTCAGGCTCTGAGGTCACGACGACATTGGCGCCAAGATAGTCAAATGCCTTCTCCACCGACTTCAGATTCCCCGCACCGTAATCGACGATGGCAATCATAAGAGACCTTTCGTGCTTGGCAGGATTCGCCCTAAGCGACGATCGCGCGAGCAGGCCACGCGGAGAGCGCGGGCGAAGGCTTTGAACAGTGCCTCGATCTTGTGATGGCTCGACCGTCCGTACATCACGCGCACATGAACATTGGAACGCGCTCCGCGGGCGAAGCCTTCAAAGAAATCGGCAACCAGTTCTGACTGTAGGTCGCCGACCCGCGTCGCGCGGACTTTGGTCTGAACTACCGCGACCGCGCGACCGCCGAAGTCGACGGCCGCGAGTCCGAGGGTCTCGTCCATGGTCATCAGAAAATAGCCGGCCCGTACGATCCCGCGCCGGTCGCCCAATGCGCGGTCAAACGCCTCGCCCAGGCTGATGCCGACATCTTCGACGGTGTGGTGCTGATCGACATCGAGATCTCCTAGAGCGGTGAGTTTCAAATCGAATCCGCCATGACGTGTGAATAATTCCAGCATGTGATCGAAAAATCGGATGCCCGTCGAGACTTCATACTTGCCGCGGCCCTCGATGGTGAGCGCAATTGTAATTTCCGTTTCCGCGGTTTTGCGATGCAGTTTGGCTTTTCTCACGCGCGCGCCCCGTTTCGTACAGTCTCCGAAGGAGTTCGCAATCCAAGCCGCTCGACTACTTCGCGCAGTACGTCGATGAGGCTCTGTGTATGTTCATCCGTTCCGACGGTCAGGCGGACGCAGCCTTCGCATCCGTGATCGGAGCTTCGGTCACGCACCAGGATTCCGCGATCGCGAAGCGCTCTTACAAATTCCGCATGCGCCGAGCCAATGCGAACGAGCACAAAGTTGGCGTGGCTGGGCCAGTAGTGCAATCCGAGATCGCCTAGCTCTCGCTGCAAGCGCTCACGATTGCTGCGCACTTCGGCGACGTAGCGGGCAACGTACTCCTGATCTTCGAGGGCCTCGGGCAAAACGGCGAGGGCGGCGGCGTTGACGCTGTAGGGCGAAGCGACGCGGCGGACCATCGCCATCTGGCGGGGCTCTCCAGCAAGTATGCCGATTCGCAAACCGGCTAGGCCGTAGGCTTTGGAAAAAGTTCGCGCGATGAAAAGATTATCGGCGGGCGCAGTGCGGCGCAATTGGTTCATCAGCGTCTCGCCGTGGAATTCGAAGTACGCTTCGTCAACGAGCACTGCGGCCTGCGGCGCGGCGTGCGCAATCCGCACCAGAACATTTTCGGCGACGACGGCGCCGGTCGGGTTGTTAGGATTCGCGATGGCAATTAGCCGCGTGCGCGGGCTGATTTTGGCGAGCAGTTCCTGCGCCGGAAATGCAAAGTTGTCGCCAGCTAGCACCTCAATGACGCGCGCGTCTTCGGCCTGCGCGAAGACTGCGTACATGGCAAAGGTGGGCACGGTGATGAGCGCTTCGTCTCCGGAATCAAGATAGGTTGAACAAAGCAGATGAATCGCTTCGTCGACGCCGTTGGTGAGCAAAACCTGTGCTGGATCGAGGTCAAGAAAGCGCGCGACGTCCTTTTCTAGCGGCTCGCGTTCAGGATAGCGCGCCAGGAAATCGGCATCGAGCGCGCGCAAACGGGCCAGCACGCGCGGTGAGCATCCCACTGTGCTCTCGTTGAAATCGAGGCGCAGGCCGGTGCGGCCGGCGAGAGGCGGATGATACTCGCGGAGATTTTTTACGGCATCGCGCGCTTCAAGCATGAGAGCACCTCACACGGAGGGCCTCGGCGTGTCCTTTCAAGCCTTCGGCCGTCGCGAGGGTGATTCCGGGCGGAGCGATGCTTTTAATTCCTTCGCGAGAAACTTGTTGGCAACCGACGACGCGGACAAAGTCAAACACGCTGAGACCGCCGCGCACACGCGCCATTGCGGCGGTGGGCAAGACGTGGTTCGGTCCGGAGACATAGTCGCCCGCGGCCTGAGGAGTGAACTCGTCGAGGAAAACCGCGCCCGCGTTTTGCGCTAACGGAGCCAACGCTGCCGGAAGCGTGAGATGCTCGGGTGCGATGCGATTTGCCGCTTCTACTGCCTTTTCGAGCGAATCGACACGAAGGATCGCGCCGCGACGGGAGAGGGATTGGGCGGCAATCGGATTAGCCTGCGTGCGCGTTTGTGTTTCGCTTTGAACTTTCTTCGCTAAACTGCGCGACGGGGTTATGAAGATGCACAGCGCGTCCGGATCATGTTCTGCTTGAGCCACCAGGTCGGATGCGATGCAAGATGGATCTCCAGTTTCGCTGATGACGACAGCTTCGGTCGGACCAGCGAGAAATTCGATAGCGCAATCGAACGCTACGAGTTTCTTGGCCGCGGTCACGTAGCGGTTGCCGGGGCCGACGATCTTGTCGACGCGGGGAATTTCTTGGGTTCCGTAAGCTAGCGCGGCGATTGCCTGCGCGCCGCCGACTCGATAGAACTCGCGCACGCCGAGAAATGCGGCGGCGGCCAGCGTTGCCTGCGCCGGCTTCGGCGAGACCACTCGAATCTCGCGCACACCAGCGACCTGCGCTGGAACGACCGTCATCAGCACGGTCGAAGGCAATGGGTAGCGGCCGCCGGGAACATAGCATCCGACCGACTCGAGAGGGCGAACCAATTGGCCGACGGTCACGCCCGGTTCAATTTCGCGTCGCCACTCGGCGGGAAGCTGCCACTCCGCATAGCGGCGAATATTTCCCGCCGCGTGCTCGATCGCTTGCTGCAACTCTGGATTGCTTTGGTCCCAAGCCTGATGCAGTTCGTCTTCTGGGACAAGCAGAGGTTCGCCCTTGTCTAATCCGTCCCAGCGCGTCGCGTAGCGGCGGACGGCGCGATTACCGTTACGCCGGACGTCAGCGACGATACGGCGGACTGCCGGCTCGACACCCGCCAGATCGGTTGCGCCGCGGTTGGCGAGAGCCGTTACCAGACCGGCCTGCTCGGCGCCTTCCAGGATGCGCATGACATCTTTACGCGTCGACTTATTACGCATGGCTCCATTGCGCGTTGTTTTATTTCGCGCTGCTTTGCGCGTCACATTTTTCCGCATCACATGATCACCTTGTTCAGCGGATATTCGACGATGCCCTGGGCGTGCGCTTGCTTTAGTTTCGGAATGAGCGACCAGGAGGCTTGCTCCTCTATCACCGTGTTCACTGCGACCCACTCGCCATCGGCGAGAGGCGCGACCGTCGGATTTTGCAGGGCGGGCAGAAGATCGAGAACCGCTGCCAGGTCGGCTTTACGGACGTTCAGCATCAGACCCACACGACCTAGCGCGGCGATTGCTCCCCTCAGCATGACAGCGAGGTTGTCGATTTTTTGCCGACGGGCGGAATCGGCCCACGCGGCATGGTTTGCGACCAGTTGCGTGTTTGATTCAAGCATGGTTTCGAGAACTCGCAGATGATTGGCGCGCAGCGAACTGCCGGTTTCAGTCACCTCGACAATCGCATCCGCGAGCAAGGGAGGCTTGATCTCCGTCGCGCCCCATGAAAACTCGACTCGCACGTCAACGTTTCGACTCGCAAAATAATTGCGCGTGAAACTGACCAGTTCGGTTGCGATTATTCGACCGCGGAGATCCTCGAGTTTCTGGAAGTTCGAATCTTCCGGGACCGCCAACACCCATTTGACTTTGCCCATGCTTTGCTTGGAATAGACTAGGTCGGTGACTTTGACGACATCGAGGCCGCTTTCGAGCACCCAATCGAGGCCGGTCAAGCCGGCATCGAGCGCGCCATGTTCTACGTAGCGCGCCATTTCTTGCGCGCGAATCAGCAGGCATTCAATTTCTGGATCATCGGTGTGCGCGAAATAAGAGCGTGCGTTCGTGTACACGCGCAGTCCAGCGCGCGCAAACAGGTTCAACGTCGCTTCCTGCAAGCTTCCTTTGGGGATGCCGAGCCGCAATTTCATCGCGCCGTCCCCTTCAGCGTCTCTGCTTGAGTTTTTTCTTGCTCAGGGCGCGTTGTTTCGGGCGGGCTTGCGAGTTTTTCCGTGAAGCAAGAGCGCGTTCCGTTGTGGCAGACTTTGCCGTCGCCGAGCACATTCACTCGAAAAAGCATTGTGTCGCGATCGCAGTCGGTCCGCGCCTCGACGACTTTCAGGCGATTGCCGGAGGTTTCTCCCTTGGTCCAAAGTTTTTCGCGAGTGCGGCTGTAGAAGGTCACAAATCCGGTGCGCAGCGTCATCTCTAGCGCGGCCCGGTTCATGAAGCCTACCATCAGCAATTCCCCGTCGGACGCATCCTGAATGACCGCGGGCGCCAGGCCCTGCATTTTGTCGAAATCGATTTCCATAGCGTCCTCCTGAGTTTTGGTTGGACTCGCGCAAAACGAAAAGCCCGCTGCGCGAGTTCCGCGGCAGCGGGCTTGGATTTCCTACGAGTGCTGGTTATCCGGTGTACCCCGCCGACACGCTCGCCGCATAGTGATGATGCTGATGGCGATGGTGGATCAGCGGATTCATGGGTTGTATGCTAGAGCAGTCGAAAGGCGGTTGTCAATCGGATTCCATGTGCGGATTCCGTGCGCGGCGCTACTTCCAGCGTCACCAGATGAGCTTGAGGCCCTTGTAGAGGCTGAATTTTTCATCGGAGGTGACAATCGGAATCTTCTCGGCCAAGGCCTGAGCGATGATCTGACGATCGAAGGGATCAGCATGGTGGAGCGGCAAGTCAAACAACTGAAAGGCATGATCGGCCGTATAGGGTAGGACGCGGATGCTGAGTTCCTCGACCGTCTGTCGCGCAACGCCGGCTGAGATTCTCAACTTTCCCAGCGCCGTCTTGATCGCGATTTCGGAGAGAGATACCGCGCTCAACTCCAGGACATTCGCCTCATTCTCTAAAACTACGGTGGCCTGTTTGCTAAGACGCTCCGGCGATATCGCGGCGAAGATCAGAACCGCCGTGTCCAGCAGGACGCGCACTCAATCCTTCCCCGCAAGGAAAGGTTCTACTTCTTCGTCGGTCATCGGCTTCCACCAGTTCGGGTCGAGGACTTCGATCTTGCCAGCCAGCGTACCTAGCGGCCTTTTTTTGCCAGGCGCTTTTTTGGTGCGCACTATATCCACCACGGGCACACCGCGGCGACAGATAGTCACGGGTTCGCCGTCCTCGACCGCTTTGATCAACTCAGGAAGTTTGTTCTTGGCGTCCGCAACGCTGACTCGCATCACTCAATATAATAGCTATCTAACATAGCTATGTCAATCGTTGAGTTAAGGCAGCAACGATTTTCACAGTTTGGCGTTAGCGGCGCCGACGCAAAGCCCTCAATGATCGCGAAACTTGCCTGTGTACCCCAATCCCTCCCCTTGCTATTCTAGTGACAGAAGAGCATATTCAGCGACGTAGCGCTCCGTTCCGGATTCACTACCCATGCAGATGGTGATTGATGTTTTCGCGCAGATTTTCGGCACCCTATGGGCGCATAAGCTGCGTTCGTTTCTCACCATGTTCGGTATCGCGTGGGGGGTCGGATCGCTGCTTTTGCTGGTGGGGCTGGGCGAAGGCTTCAGAGCGGGCAACCAGCGCAACCTTTCGGAGTATGGCGAGAACATCATCATGATGTTTCCGGGGCGCGCGCCGGCCGTGGCCGGCAGCATGAACTCGGCCCGCCAATATCGGCTCACCTATCAGGATTATCTTGACGTTCGTAGGGAATCTCCGCACATCAAAACCGTAACGCCCGTGCTGGTTACCGATAACGTGAATGCGGTCAGCGAATTCGCCAGCGCCAGCGGGCAAATTGACGGCGTCGAGCCCCAGTACAGCCAGATTCGGTTTCTGCCGTTGAAGCAGGGGCGCTGGCTCAACGAGCTCGACGAAACTCAAAAACGTAATGTGGTCGTCCTCGGCGATGAAATGACGCATCACCTCTTTCCGGGACGCCCCGCCATCGGCTCGTTCATTCTGCTCAACGGCTATCGCCTCGAAGTGATCGGGACGCTCAAGCGGGTTGGACGCGGCGACGACAACATGACCAACACGCGCGCCTATATTCCTTTTCAGGTGATGCGCAGCGATTTCCCGCTCAAGGGCGAGGAGGCGTTCGACGCAATTTCGTATATTTACTATCAGCCTCGCGTCGCCGACGAACATGTGCTGGCGCAAGATGAGGCGCGCCGCGTGATCGCCCGCAATCATCATTTCGATTATCACGATGAAGACGCCTTCGAAGGCTGGGATACGGTGCAGCAGGCGCAGATGATGGGGACGATATTCGACGCCATGAACGAATTCCTCGGCACCGTCGGCCTCATTACTCTCGCGCTCGGCGCGATTGGCGTGATCAACATCATGCTGATCGCGGTCACTGAGCGCACGCGCGAAATCGGATTGCGCAAAGCGCTCGGCGCGACTAATCGCAGCATCCTGCTGCAATTTTTTGCGGAAGGAGTTTTGCTCACTTTGGTCAGCGGACTGATTGGCATGGCGATGGCTGCCGGACTTATGGCTCTGCTCGGGAATTCCAACGGACCTGGAGGTTTCGATCCGCCGCGACTTGTTCCTAAGACTGCTATTCTCGCGATTGCCAGCCTGACCATCGCCGGAGTTGCCGCCGGACTCTATCCCGCTCGCAAGGCCGCTCGCCTGCAACCGGTGGAAGCGCTGAGGCAGGAATAATGTCCTTTGATCTTCAGCCCACTTTGAAGGGCGCGCTACTCGAACTCAGACCGCTGCGGACGGAGGATTTTCATGAGCTTTATGCTGTAGCGTGCGATCCGCTTATTTGGGAGCAGCATCCGAGTAGCGACCGTTATCAGGTGGAGGCTTTCAAGAACTTTTTTGGGGAAGCCCTGGAATCGGGCGGAGCGTTGATCGCGATTGATGCCCAGGATGGGCGGGTGATCGGGTCGTCGCGATTTCACGGATATGATCGAGAAAGAAACGAGATCGAAATCGGCTGGACGTTTCTGGCGAGGTCGCACTGGGGCGGCGTCTACAACCGCGAAATGAAAGAGCTCATGCTGCGACACGCCTTCAAATTCGTCGATAGCGTCGTTTTTCTTATTGGGCCGCAGAATTTGCGCTCGCAAAAGGCTGTCGAAAAAATCGGCGGAGTTCGGGTGGGATCGAGACGCGACGCAAGCGGCCGAGGGAGCCTGGTTTACCAGATCACAGCCGCAAGTTTCCTCGAAACCTTCGCGCCGCGCGAAGAGCCGGCGCACGGTGCGAGTTTGTTCCACTCCAACTGCAGCAGATCAAGTTGAAGTCTTGAAATCGCAAATTAGAAATTACAGATTACAAATGCTGCAAGACCTGCTCCGTGAATCCTACGACGCGATGCGCCATAACCGGCGCCGCACGGCCCTCACCATGCTGGGCATGGCCTGGGGCATCGCGACGGTAGTCATGCTTCTCTCTTACGGCGACGGCTTCGGCAACGCCATCACCAACATCATGGCGAATTTCGGGACGAAGCTCATGATCGTAGTTCCCGGCCGCTCCACCATGCAGGCTGGTGGCCAGAAAGCCGGCGTGCCGCTCCGCTTTACGCTGGATGACGTCGAATTGCTCTCCGCCAACATTCCGCAGATCACGCATATCACTCCCAATTGCTTCAAGAATTCCACGGTGCAATACGACACGCGCTCTTACACCATCAACGTCAACGGCGAATATCCCAACTCTTTTCACATCCGCGCTTTTTCCATGATGCAGGGCCGGTTCTACAATCCCGAGGATCAGATCCAGCGCGCGCGGGTTGCGGTCATCGGCTCCGATACGAAAGATAAACTTTTCTCCGGACGCAATGCCGTCGGTGAGTACATACGCGTCGATGGCGTGAGCTTTGAAGTCATCGGCGTTCTCGGCCCTAAAATGCAAGCCGGCGACGATAATATCAATCGCGTCATCTATGTGCCTTTTACCACCATGGGCGATCTCAAGGATACGCACTATCTTGACTCGATCTGGTTCGACTATGAGACCAACGATTATGCGCGCATCGAGCAATCGGTACGGTACATCATGGCGCAGCAGCACAGATTCAATCCCGCCGATCGCCGCGCGCTGCTGGTTTTTAATCTGATGGAGCAGGTTAAGCACTTCGAGACGATCGCCATCGGGCTTAAGATTCTGCTGGGGTTCATCGGCACGCTCACTTTGGGCATCGGCGGCGTGGGCCTGATGAATATCATGCTCGTCTCGGTCACGCAGCGTACGCGCGAAATCGGCATCGAAAAGGCGCTGGGGGCTCGGCGGCGACACATCTTTCTTCAGTTTCTCGCCGAGGCTCTGACGATTACTTTTCTGGGCGGACTCTTTGGCATCGTCCTCGCTTATGTGGTCTCGCTCAGCGTGGGCAGGCTCACGCTCTACAGCGCGATGGCGAAACACGCCGAAGCGGGTGACATACGCCTGGTGATCAACCCCATCACGCTGATCGTTGCCATCCTTATTCTTACGGGAGTGGGGTTGATCAGCGGCATGGTCCCCGCCATTCGAGCCTCTCGCCTTGATCCCATCGAAGCGCTACGCTACGAATAGCGGAAGCGATTTCCCTCAGTGGCTAAAGTCGGGATCGGGGAAGGACTGTGGCCGCAGCGGTGAACCGCGGCGCCACCCAAAAGCTGTGCCACCTAAAACAAGAGTCAGCCGGGCGGGGACGCCCGGCTCATCATCCGATATAAACGTTCTTATTGCTTCTGGTCGTCTTTCTTGTCGCCCTTGTCGTCGGCCTTGTCATCTTTGCTCTTCTCGTCTTTTTTCGTCTTATCCTGAATGGAGAGCAGTTCGACTTCAAAGATCAGCGTCGAATCGGGTCCAATCTCCGCGCCCGCGCCACGTGGGCCGTAAGCCAGGTTTGAAGGAATGAAGAGCTGCCACTTCGATCCTACTGGCATTAGTTGGAGCGCTTCGGTCCACCCTTTGATCACTTGACTTACGCCAAATGTCGCCGGTTGTCCGCGCTTGTATGAGCTGTCGAATTCCGTGCCGTTGATGAGCGTGCCTCGATAGTTGCAGACTACGGAATCAGTTGGTGCCGGCTTCGGTCCGGTGCCGGCGGTGAGAATCTTGTATTCCAAACCGTCAGGCAACGTGACTACGCCTTCTTTGGATTTGTTGGCGGCCAGGAATGATTCACCTTCCGATTTGTTCTTATCCGCAGCTTCTTTCATTTTTTCCTGTTGCTGTTTTTGAACTTCGGTCTGAACTTCCTTGAGCACGGCCTGCGCTTCTTCCTCGCTCAATTGCGTCTTGCCGCCGGCCACGGCGTCCTTCAATCCCTTAGCTACAAGGCTCCAATCCACCTCTACGCCTTGCTTTTTCAGGTTGCCGCCGATGTTCATGCCGATGTTCATGCCGAGCGCGTAGCTGAATTTTTGTTTTCGCGTTGTGAGTGGAGCAGGGGCCGCGCTCTTCGTCGCCGTTCCTGTTTTCTTGGCCGGAGTCTTCGTCGTTGTTGTGGCTGCTGGAGCCGCTGGAGTCGATGCCGACGGAGTGCTGGCCGGAGTCTGCTGGCTATAGCCAGTTCCGGCCAACGTCATCCCCACGGCCAATAGTAGTGCTGTAGTCAGAGATCTTTGCATTTATCTATTGTCCCATTGCCCCGCGTTCTGCGCCAGACCCATACGCAAACGACTTATTAACTTTCATCGCACGCTGTTGGATCCGCGCCGATTATTTTCATTTAACCGCCGGCACATACAGCACCGGCACACTCTCCTTATTTACCATCCCGTTCAGCGCCACCAGGTCTTGCGACATCAGATCGTGATAGCGCGCCAGCAGCGGGCGCGCCTCTTTTTCCAGCTTGTCATAAACCTCGTACTGCTGCTTAGTGGGCGTAACATCGGCGGAGTCAACGCTGAAGAGCAACGAGTGCAACCGCTCATCGGCGAGGACTGGATAGTTCAGGTTCGATTCCGAACTCTTCGCGTTCACCTGGAGCAAATGCGACTCCACATCGAGACTCTTTTTGTCGAAGTCGTTCATGGCCGCAACGACGGGAGCGTAATGCGAATCATCACCGAAACGCCGGCTCAGTCCGCGCGTCTCGACGCGCACTTCGCGAATCGTGCCGACTGCCTGGTGAATCTCGGAGACGAGCGCGACGATCTTGAGCGCCAACTCGTTCTGCTTTGCCAAATCGTCGGTCGAGACTTTGACGCGCGGATCGACCTTCAATTCCAGCGGAGCCGTATACGATTTGCCCTCCGCCGTCAGCCTGATCTGGTAGGCGCCCGGCGGCACCATCGGTCCGCGATTGCGGAATTCCGCACCCGGCTCGCCCGAGAGTGGAGTCGCGCCCTGCCAGCGCAAATCCCACACAAATCGATTCACGCCCGCATCCGCCGGAATCTTCTCGTCCGGAGGCGTCAGATCAGGCCACTCTGGCGGCGTCTCGGCTTCCTTCTTTTCTTCGTTCGAATAACGCCGAATAACTTTTCCCGACGCATCGAGAAATTCGAGCGCTACGACTCCCTTGGGCACAGTCGGAAAGTAGTAATAAATAATCGCGCCGTTTGGAGGATTCTCACCAACTGGCTGCCGCCGCTCGAAGAAATCTGGCCAGCGCATGCGATACGTCACACGCGGCGTGTAGAGGACGACGCCAGCCGCCGCTTGCGCCGTTTCCGCCCGCAGCGGTGTGATGTCGTCGAGAATCCAGAAAGCGCGCCCATGCGTCGCAACAATTAGATCATCGTTCTTCACGATCAAGTCGTGAATTGGAGTGTTCGGCAGATTCAGCTGTAACGATTGCCAGTTGGCACCGCCGTCGAAGGAAACATAAAGGCCAGTCTCCGTGCCCGCGTACAAAAGGTTCTTGCGCACGGGATCTTCGCGCACGACGTGCGTGTAAGCGCCGTCTGGAATGCCATTGGTGATCTTCGCCCACGTCTTGCCAAAATCCGTAGTCTTGAAGATGTACGGTTTCAGGTCATCGAGTTTATGCGTGTCGACCGCTGCATATGCCGTCCCGGCATCGCGCGGCGAAGCGTCAATCAGGCTGACCAGGCTCCATTCCGGAATGCCTTTCGGCGTGACATTCGCCCAGTTTTTTCCGCCATCACGCGTGAGGTGAATCAAGCCATCATCGGTGCCCGCCCAAATGAGATCTTTCTGCACGGGCGACTCCGCGATCGTAAACACAGTGTCGTAGTACTCCACCGACGTGTTGTCCTTGGTCAGAGGACCGCCCGCGGAAACCTGTTTGCTCTTATCGTTGCGCGTGAGGTCGGGACTGATCGCCGCCCAACTTTTGCCCTCGTCGGTCGTCTTGAAGACGAGTTCGGCTGAGGTGTAGATCTCATTTGGATCGTGCGGGGAGATTTCGATCGGCTGCGTCCATCCCAGGCGATATTTCAGATCGCCCACGCCGTGCCCTGAGGTATCTTCGGGCCACACTGTGATGTCCTGCTCCTGATTGCTGCGGCGATCGAGACGAGTGACTACGCCGCTGCCCGAGCCCGCATAAATAATGTTGGAGTCGCGCGGATCGGGGGCCAGGTAACCGCTTTCGCCTCCCCCCGCATCGAACCAGTGCTGTCGGCCGATATAGCCGTCGTCGGTTCGGGTGGCGATGCCCACGGTCGAATTGTCCTGCTGCGCGCCATAAACTTTGTAGAGAAAATCATTGTCGGCGGCTACGTGATAGAACTGGGCGGTCGGCTGATTGTATTGTGTCGACCAGCTTTTTCCGCCGTCGACAGAAATTGTCGCGCCGCCGTCGTTGCCGTTGATCATGCGATTCGGATTTTGCGGATCGAGCCAGAAGCCGTGATGATCGCCGTGGGGCGCCGGGAGAAGATTCAGCGACTTGCCGCCGTCGGTCGAACGAAATAAACCGGTATTCAGCATGTAGACGGTGTCGGCGCTCTTCGGATCGGCAAAAATGTGAGTGAAGTACCAGGCGCGTTGCGTCAGCCGCTGATCGTCGTTGACCCGAGACCAGGTTTCGCCGCCATCATCGGAGCGATACAGCCCGCTGTCTTTCGCTTCGATCAGCGCGTAGACGCGATTCGAATCGGCGCCTGAGATGCTCACTCCGATGCGGCCCAGAATTCCATCGGCCAGACCTTTGCCCTCCAAGTGCTTCCAGGTATTTCCGCCATCGATCGAGCGATACAATCCGCTGCCCGGACCGCCGCTTTCAAAGCCCCACGGCGAGCGCTGAATCTGATAGAGCGCGGCGAACACGACGTTGGAATTATGAGGATCGACCGCAAGATCGATTCCGCCGGACTTGTCGTCTTTGTAGAGAATTTTGTCCCAGGTCTTGCCGCCGTCGGTCGTGCGATAAATGCCACGATCCGTATTCGGCCCGTAAGCGTGGCCCAGTGCGGCAACCAGCACATGATCGGAGTTGCGCGGATCGATCCACACTCGCGCAATATGCTGCGTGTCCTTCAACCCAATATGCTGCCAGGTCTTGCCGCCATCGGTGGTCTTATACATTCCATCGCCATACGATATATTTCCGCGCAGGCAGGACTCGCCGGTTCCCACGTAAATCACAGAGGGATTGGATTCCGACACGGCAATCGCGCCGATCGACGAGATCATGGTTTTGTCGGAAATCGGCTGCCAACTGACGCCGCCGTCAGTGGTGCGCCACACGCCGCCCGCAACGCTGCCGAAATAATATGTGAACGGACTGCCGGAAACTCCAGTCACCGCGAGGACGCGTCCGCCGCGAAACGGGCCAATGTCGCGCCACTTCAATCCCTTGAATTGCGCTTCGTTATAAGACTGAGCCGCCGCCGAAAGCGCCAACGTCAAGAGCAGGACACACCACGCCACCAAACCGCGAATCTTCATGAACGCCCCCAATAAGGTCTTCTCTGAAAAGATGACCGACAATAATAACCCATCAGCGAAGGTTGCAACCTTCAAGAATTGTCATCGTGAGTGGAATAAAGAAATTCCAGCGCTTCGGGAAATCGAGCTGCCCACGCCGCTTCGTTGTGGCTGGCGCCTTCATCGATGCGGACCTTCAGGCGGTCTTCGCCCAGCCCACACGCGCGTACAATGGATTCGAGTTCGCGCGCGCCGTCGACGATCTTTGCGTCCTTCTCCGCGTTCCCCGTTTCCCGAGTCCCCATGCCCACGTACATACGTTGCGGCCAACCGCGAAATCGGCTGCCCTCTTCCAAGATTTTCTTGTTGGCCACAAACAGCGACGGACTCTCGACCAACAATCGTCCAAACACGCCGGGCATTGCAAATTGCGTATACAGCGTAATCAGCCCACCGAGAGACGAACCGCCGAGGCCGGTATTTTCCGGCCCTTTTCGCACCATGTAGCGATCTTCGATCAGCGACATCACCTCACGCTGAAAGAACTCGGGATGGCATCTTCCCCTGGGATTTGCAACCCTCGGATCTTTGGATTTGTAAGGAATGTATTCCTGGATGCGTCTTTTTGTGTTGTCGATACCAACGATGATGAGGGACGGAATTTTTCGTTCACCGATCAAGCGCGCTGCGGTTTCCCCTACCTGCCAGTGAATGCCAGCGAAGGCGGTTGCCGCTTCGAATAAGTTTTGTCCATCATGCAAATAAAGAATTGGATAGCGAACAGCGCCGGAGCCGTCGTAATCCGGAGGCTGCCAAACCCGCAGCAGCCGCGTGTTCCCGAAGACCTGACTGCGCAGTTCGTGCAAATAGAGTCGCCCGCCTGCAATCGGCGCCGCAGCGACGGCCTCTTTCGTTTTGAATTGTGCTTTTCGAATCAGCGGTCGGGGCATGAAGAGAACGCGGAGTGCCTATCGGCTACTGCTTTTCCACCAGATGACGCCGGACAACACCGTCGCTGTCGCAATCAACGCCAGCGAACTCAGACACAAGATGCACCAGACTCCCAGAACGTGGCCTTCGATGTAGGTCAGATACAGTGCGAACGCCAAGCCGGCCGCGGCTCCGGCGAAGAGCATCGCCGGCGTTTCGCGCCGATCGCGATAGACCGTCGCCAACCCGGCTAGTGCGGCGTAACCGATCATCCCAACCAGCGCAACCGGTATGCCAAGAATCGCAGAATATTCGCTGCGATTCACAATGTCGCAATTGAAAGTCTCTCCGATATCGCAGTATGGCGTCTTTGAGGTCGCGTAATGATGTTGCAGCGACGTCGACGACACGACGATTCCGCACACCGCCAGAATCGCGACCACGCTCATTAGACGCTGCGTCAACTCGCTCATGGCAATGGGCACCCCGTCCGGTCGCTCAGTTCTTCGAGACTAAAGATTCGCTCCACCCGCTCGCCGGTGGGCGGAAACTGCCAGGTGGGATAGTGCTTGATGCCTTCGTCCTTGCAAACCTGAGCGATCCCGTGCAGGTTGCCTTTGATGCCGCACTCGGTATAAGGAGCATATTCGAACGAGGCGCCGAATTTTTCTTTTTGCTCTTGGCAATGCGGACACCAATATGCGCCATACATTTTTACCCCACGATCTTTCAGGCAGCGCGCGAATGCATCGTGCTTATGCTGAGTGCGGTTGCCGAGATAGTAAGCTAATCCGAAAGCTGCGGCGATGAGCACGGCATAGAGCGAAATGCGCCTCCAATTTCGGTTTGATGTTTTGATTCCCTGTCTTGCTTTTTGTCGTTGTCTACGCTCTTGCGACATGCAGTTTTTATATCACGATATCGTTCAGACCGAGGTTGCGCTTATCAAACCACCACGCGCAACGCCGACGGCAGCACGTCGATTGCCTGACACTGCAGCGTCAGCGCCTCGCCATCCACCATCACATCGACGGGTTGGTCTAGCTGAAACTCCACATGTCGAACCGCGTGCCTTTCTGCAAGCGGATGGCGCGTGTGCGTGCCATCATAGAGCGTCGACAAATTCCGAATCAGCCCTAGCCTCCCAATCGGCCCCCATCGCACATACTCGATCGATCCGTCATCGGTGACTGCGTCGGGCGCAATCATCATGGTGCCGCCGGTAAATTTGCTGTTGTTAAAACTAAGAAACAAGCAGCGCCGTGAATCGAACTCAGCCTGATCGTCGAAGCGCACGGGAAATGCGCGCCGATTGAGCCGCGCCAGACAAAGAAAGATTGACAGCAAATATCCGAACTGGCCCAGACCCTGAAAACGCCGATGGCGCAACGCCGCAACGTCAGCCGCAAACCCGACGCTCAACAGGTTGATGTAATAAATCTCGCCCTCTTTGTGCGTGAGTCTCAGAACATCGCAGGATCGCGAACGCCGTGCCAATAGGGCTTGAATCGCGTGTTCTAAACCATGATCGCTAGCATTCTGGTCGCTGAAATCACGCAGAAAAGAATTGCCGGTACCGAGGGGAAGAAATCCGAGAGTCAGAATTTCGTCCGGCTGCCGAGGTTTTTCCTGAGACCTGATATCTAAAACCTGAGACCTATCTTCGTGAGACCTGCTCTCCGGAAAAAGCCCGTTGACGATCTCATACGAAGTCCCATCGCCGCCGACTGCTATAAATTCTCGATACCCTTGTGCATACGCTCCGCGGGCAATCCGAGTGGCATCACCTGCCGAAGAAGTCTCCGCTGTTTCCACTACAATCCCCGCAGCTCGCAAGCGGTCCAGCGCCGCGCCCACACGCTGGCCACACCGCCCGCCACCGGCCGCCGGATTAATAATCGCAAGAAATGTTTCGTTCACGAGTCAGGTCTCAGGCGCGGGTCTTGTGAAAACCCAGAGCTAAATCGGCGCGGCGGATTCGCGTGCGGCTCCCGCTCCAATCTCCGACGCCAATTCTCCGCGCTTGATCTTCAATGACGCGGTTCGCGGAAAATCTTTCTCCCACACCAAGTAGCCGCCCACACGCTTGAAGTCTGCCAGTCGCCGGTTTCGCGCCACGATCTCATCGCGCAGTTTATCGTCGAAATGCTGATTCTGCTCCAATCGCACCACTAGCACCAACGTCTCGTCCCCGAGTGTTTTCTGCGGCCACAAATAATTGGCGGCGAAGACGCAATATTCCTTTACCGACAGATCGTCAAACGCCCCCTCAATATCCTCGGGATAAATATTCTTCCCGCCGGCGGTGACAATCATATTTTTCTTGCGCCCGAAAAGCTGCAGGTGCTCGCGGCCGTTACGATCAAAGCGTCCCAGATCGCCCGTCAGCAGCCAGCCTTCGACGATCGACCGCGCCGTGAGTTCGGGATCGTCAAGATAATGCGACATGACCGCGCGGCTGCGCACGGCCACTTCCCCGATGCCCTCGCTGTCGGGATTCAAGATCCGCACCTCGCTGCCAGGCAGCGGCTTGCCGACCGTATCGGCGCGAAACGGTTTGAGATCGTTGAGTGTCACCGCCGTGCAGGCTTCGGTGAGCCCGTAGCCGCAAGCCACTGGAATTCCGAGGTCGTAGAAAAACTGTAGCGTGGAAGGATCGGTGAACGCGCCGCCAACAATCAGCGCGAGCAGTTCTCCGCCAAAGGCTTTGTGCACGTCGGGCAGCAGACGCCGGCTGATCGCCACATGCGGCCGTCCGCGCGTCAGCATTTTATTCAGTCCGATTAGACGATCGAGCATCCAGCGCTTGCCGGGCTTCAGCTCATCAAACTTGGCGCGCAGGCCGCGTTCCAGATTCTTCAGCACCATCGGCACGAGGCTCACATAAGTGATGCGATAGCGCACAAATGCATCGCGCACAAATTCAGGCCGCAGCGTTCGTAGGTGCACTACGCAGGCTCCGCAGACGAACGGCCCGATAAATCCCACCATGAAGTCAATCGCATGATTCGTGGGCAGAATGCTCAGGTAGCGCACGCCCGGCCAAAACGGATACCACGCTGTGAGCGAAGCGCACTGCTCGAGATAACTGTCGTGCGTGAGCACGCATCCCTTCGGTCGCCCGCCGGTGCCCGACGAGTAGACAATGCAAGCCGTGTCTTCGCGCTGACGCGCAACGAATTGCGGCTCGCCCTTGCGTTTAAACTCCTCCCAGCGGTAGGCGCCGCGCAAGTCCGCGCCCGGCGACGCTTCCGTGACCAGCGCGATTTGCGCCGTGAGTTTCGCGAAGTCGGGCACCTGGGCGATCGCGCGCCACAAGTAATATTCAACGACCAGGAAACGCGCCTTCGAATGCGCCAGCAGTTGTAGATGCTCGGCTGCGGATAACTTGTAATCGAGCGGAACCAGCACTCCGCCGCAGAACAAAATCGAGTAAGCCGAAATCAGCCACTTCGACTGATTGGTCATGATGATCGCCGCGCGATCGCCAGGCTTGAAATCGGCATCCTGAAGCGCGCGGCAAAGCGGACGCGCCATTTCGTTGAAGTCGGAGTAAGTGAGTCGGACCTTCTCGCGGTCGCGATCGGCTTCAATCAGGCAGGTTTCATTGGGCCACCGCTCCAGCGCGTCTTTGAGCGCGGCACCCAAGCTGGCATATTGTTGGAGATCAAGCATTAAACTTTCTCAGTTCGCCAGACTTCTTTGTCATCCCGGTCAAAGCAAGGACCTGCGTCTTGCCGCGAACTGCAGATCCCTCGCTTTGCTCGGGATGACAATTAATGAAAAGAAGTCCTACAGCCGCGCTTGGATCCGATTCGCCAGCGTCCGGAAATCCGACACGCCTTGCAATTCGTAATCCGGCAACTCGATGCCGAAGTGCTGCTCCAGGCGCGTCAGCAAATCGAGTACCTGGAGACTGTCGATGCCAAGCGTCTTAAAAAAGTCGGCGTCAGGCGTAAGCTTTTCCCGCGGCACATTGAAATGTGAAGCGGCCAGATTCAAGATTTCGTCAAGGGTGTGATCGATCGTCGGCGCTGCCATAGATGTGCATCCTTAAAATAACTACAATTACAAATCGCCCATTACAGATCCCTTAGGGTAAGTACGGCTGCACTCCTTCATTCTCGACAAATTTGCGCAGTCCTTCTTCGACTGCGGGCCGCGAATAAAGATCGCAGAAAATGTCGATCTCGCGTTTCAACTCTTCGTATGGAATCGGTTTCACAAACTTCTTAGCCGCTGCCGCCGTTCGCTTATCAAATTTTCCGATCTGACTGGCCGTAGCGCGGGCTATGCGCAACGCCTCGCCCTCGGCCGCAATCTGACTGACCAATCCAATCTGTTGCGCCTTCATTACATTGAAGCTGCGTCCGGTCAGAAGCAGATCACGCACCACTGCGTTGCCCAAATCTCGCTTCAGGCGGGGGATTCCGCCGAATCCTGGAATCAGGCCCAGCCGTAGTTCAGGAAAACAAAATCGCGCCATACGATCGGCAATAATAATGTCGCACACCAGTGCCAGCTCAAAACCTCCGCCGAATGTGACGCCATGCACCGCCGCGATTGTAGTCAACGGCAAAGCGTCGAGCGCGTTCATCACCGCGTGAATGCGCTCCAGGAATGATCTCACTCCGCGCAGGGCTGCGGCTTTATCCATTCCTTGCGAGCGCTGAAACAATTCGCGCAAATCAGCGCCGGCCGAAAATCCAGCCTTCAACGTCGAGTGGATGATCAAAGCGTGTGCATCATTCGTCAGTGGCGGCAAGGCCGCAGCAAATTTCTCCAACTCCTCCAACGTGAGCAATCCAATTTCATTGCACGCCTCGTGATGGAGCGACAGCTCGATCGTCCCATTCACGATCCGCCACGACAGTGTTTGGCCTTTGAAATCAATCATACGGTGGTCTTCACCGAGTTTTTCGAGGCCTGATACATCGCATAAATTTCCTTGCCAAAACGTTCGGCGATCAGATCGCGTTTCAACTTGCCATTCGCCGTAAGCAATCCGCTCTCGATCGTGAATGCTTCCTCGACCAGATGAAAAGCTCGCACCTGCCGGTAGTGCGGGAGCCCCGGATTCACGAGGTCGAGTGCCGCTTGAATTTTCTCGGCGCTGACTTTGCCTGTGACGAGGGCACTCAGATATGCGCGCCCGTTTCCCACGACCACAACCTGAATCGCGCCCGGAAGTTCACGAAGAATCTTATCTTCAATCGGCTCCGGCGCAATGTTGTGGCCCGACCCAAGAATGATCAGATTCTTGATGCGCCCGACGATCTTCCAATTTCCGCTCGCATCCACTTCACCTTGATCGCCGGTGTGAAACCAACCATCGGCCAGCACCTTGGCCGACTCCTCCGGGCGTTGCCAATATCCCGCAAAAATATTCGGCCCGCGCACCACGATTTCGTCGTTTTTGCCAATCTTCATCTCCACGCCCGAAATCGCCGGACCTACCCGACCCGGTATTACCGGGCCATCGGGATCATCCATGGTGCAAATCGCGGTCGTTTCCGTCAATCCGTAGACCTGCAGAACCGGGATGCCCAGCATCATAAAAAAAAGTTGCGTCTCGACATTCAATGGCGCCGAACCACAAATCAGCGCGCGCAAATTGCGGCCAATCATTTTTTTTCTGATGGTCGGAAATACGAGCCGGTTCGCCAACCCCAGCCAAACCGCGTCTCCGGCGCGGGCTTTGCGGTCCTGCCGACGCACCCACGCTCCTTTTGCCTTGGTGTAGACCTTCAGCGGGAATCCGCCGGTCTTCCAAAGCTGCTCGTCGACAGCTTTGCGCATGCGTTCGAGGAGGGCGGGAACATTCAGAAAATAATCAGGTGCCGTCAGACGCATGTCGGCGGCAATCTTTGCCAGATCGGTGTTCAGGGTAAGCTTGCTTCCGCGCAGGAGACAGGTCAGCATCAGTATCCACGAGCCCGCGAAACAAAGTGGCAGATAGTGAAAGACTGCATCTTGATCGGGACGCGTCTTCTTCGGGCCGTCACCCATCAACTGATCCAGTCGCCCCGAGGTGCAGCCCAGCATGTATCCGACGTTGGCCGCGTTGAGCATCACGCCTTTGGCCTCACCCGACGTGCCCGAAGTGTAAATGACAGCGACTACATCTTCATCTTTGACGGCGAGCAAGGGATTCTCCACCGGCCCGCGGGTCGGCGTGAAAACATTTTCGAAACAGAAGTGCGGCGGGGCTTCCGGCCAGGCTTCCACGATCGAGTCGGCGAGCGATTGCTCGCCGCAAGCAATTACCGACGGCCAGCAATCTTTCATCATGGCAACCAATTCGGTCGGCGCCTGGCGCGCGTAAAGCGGCACAGCCGTCAATCCTTCCGCCATGATGGCCAGATCCATCGCCACCCACTGCATCGAGTTATACGCCAGCAACGCGCAGCGGTCGCCGTTTTTCAGACGCAAGCGGCGGAGGTAAGCACGCGCCACTTGCACGTGAGAGAGCAACTGGCGTCCGGTAAGCGAAGCCAACTGCCCGTCGCGCAATTCCTGGAGCACGATTGCGTCACCGCTCCGCTCTAGGTTCGCGAAAATATTTTCGAGAAAAGACATGGGGTTCGTCGCATCGCCGGTACCGAAAGACTTCCTTCGCGAACTTCGTGCCCGTGGTTAAGAAAAAGTGTGGAAAACACAAGGACACGAACGGTCACCAAGGAAATCAGCGCCTACGCGTAGGCCGCCGCCAACTGCTTCAGCCCCTCGCTCATCGGCGGCAGATAATCCTCCCAGCTCCACTCGCCGCGCCGCGTCGGGAACTCAGGATACCGCCGCTGCACTTCTTCTTCGAAATAGACGCCCATCCGCGCCATGAGTTTCAAATTTCGAACGACTGTCCGCGCAATTCCGTCGGCAATCCGCTCGCCTTCGCGATCCAGAATTTCGAGGGCCGCGAGCGTCCGCGCCTCGAGATCCGGATCATCCACATTCATCAGCAATTCGGGATGCCGACGTTCATTCATCAGATTGCGAATGCGCTCGTCCATCGTGATACCCGCCGACGCAACCAGTGCCGGCATCGAAGTGACAATCCCGTGATAGCGCGATGAAACCATCGTGCGGCACGCGCGCAGAATACTGACCAATTGATACATGTTGTAATCGTCCGAAGTGAGCACGGGAACGCCGCCGAGCTTTTCGGAAATACGCCGGCAAGGGCGCGCATCCATGCGTTCGGTTGCCGCCATGATTACAAATACATTTTTCTTCTGGCGGAACGCCGCCACGGCGTTGGCGATCGAAGTCAAATAATATTCGTAGGCGCGATCGGCTTCTGGCCCCGAGTTGTGAAAGTAGGGACCGCGATAATGACTTTCTTTGTATGCGCCAGCCAGGCTGTGCAGCGCGGCTTTTGCCACCGACGCTTTTACCGGCCACTCAAACGGATTGATCGGACAGACCACCAGCACGGGAGTCTTGCCATCCCAACCGACATCGCGCAGCGCCTTCTGCCCATAGTCGGCGCTCAGCGGCTCGAAAGTCCACGCCGTGTCCGTGCCTAATTCCGTTGGCACTCCAAGCTCACGCAGAATTTTTCGCGACTCGTCATTGCGCGTGATCACGAGAGAGTTCTTACAATAGCGGCCGCACATTTTCGCGACGAGGGGATCCATGTGTCCCGCCTCGGCTCCGTAGCCGACCGACAACTTGTTCTCGGCCGCCGCAATGCCTAGCGACCCGATCATCATGGTCGCCAGCGCATTCGCGAATTTCGATTTGAACATCGAACCTTCGCACGCCACGACGCCATGATGCTTGGGAACTTCATTCGCCAGAAAGGGCGGAAAAATGTCGGGAAGGCGAACCTGCGACGTGCCCTCGAAATATCCGCGCGAGCGGTCAAAATTAAAGGTCATCATGCTTAGATCAACATTTTCCGGGCCAAGAATACGCCGAATCTGGCGCAGCATTTCTTCCACTCGCACATCGGAGCCGGTATTTCGCGCACCGTTGTAGCCGGCAAACAGCAGTTTCAGTTTCTCGCCGGGCTGCCAGGGCTCGCGCTTGCCCATCATCCACTGAATTTTCTTGCCTTCGATAATGCCCGACACCCAGGCTTCCAGTACGAAGTCCATCATGCGGCGGACCCTCCGGCTTTCGTGCTCTCGGGCCAGGCTCGATAAGGATAGGAAAAATTATGCTCGCGGCTGAATCGCAGCAACGGAAAACTGTACTGGGAAAACGGCGCTGGCTTGCGACCCATTTCGGCGGTGACTCGTGTGTTATCGAACACCGTATTCCACGTCAAATACGGTAGAAAGACCTTCATCAGCGCCGCGCCGTGGCCGACAGGCCCTTGGCGATTCGCCAGAACGTCGACCGTCGAGCTGAATGGCTTTCCCAGGATCGGCAGAAACAGCGGCGGGCGCTTGTTCTGCTCCGATGCCAACGCGCGGGTCAACTCTCTAAAGGTCTGGGAAGAATTACCCGACGACAGATGATAAGTATCGTGAGCGGGATTCGCCTTCATGTGTAAAGTGGAAATCGCATCGGCCACGAAGTCTACGTTGACGATGTCGATCTTATCTTGCGGACGAAATGGCAGCACTGGCAATCCCGCCAGGAAGACAAACGAACGCACCATATCGAACTGCGTGGTCTGCGGATAGCGGCTGTCTCCCAGCACGATGCTCGGGCGGAAAATTGTGAGCGGCACATCTGGCAACAACTCGCGCACCATGTGCTCACAGAATTTCTTGGTTCGCGCATAAGGATCGTAATCCGAACGCTCCCAGTCCATCGAAGGGTCTTCGAAGACAACTTCGTTGCTCCGCTTTCCGGCGACGGCCACGGTGCTGACATTCGAGAACCGGCGCAGGCCGTGATAATACTGGGATTGCCGCGCCAGTTGGACCACTTCGAGCGTGCCGCGCAGATTAACGTTCAAGCAACTTTTTTCCGATTTGCGGTTCAACGACGCCGCGCAGTGAATCACTGAATCGGTCGTGTGCACGAGCCGGTCGTAATCGTCGGGCGCCAGGCCGAATCGCGGCGAGGTAAGATCGCCGCGAAAAATCCTTATCTTTGCCTGAAGATATTCGTAGAATTTCGGGAATTGCAGATGCAACTGCATGGCCTGCCAAAGCCGCAACTCGGCATCCCGCGGATCGCGGCCGCGCACCAGCAGATTCAGAGTTGCATCGTGTTGTTCCAGCAGATTCGCGGCGACATGCGCGCCTATATAGCCGGTACCGCCGGTCAGGAATATCGCCACGTTGCTCCGTTTGTCCCCGTCTTCACGGCATCGCCATTTTCGTTCGTTATCGTTGCGGCAGTGCCTGCCGTGGCCGGCGCTGGCCGGAGCGGCATCTGCAACAATCGCGGCGCGCGCGTCTCCAGCGGGCGCCCTTCAATCAGCGGATACGTCCACCGCCGCAAGGCAGGAATATGGATGTCGATCCAATACTCAAACCAATCGAGTCCGGCCGTGTTGTATCCGAAAATTTCACGCTCTTCGGGCGAAAGCGCCTGCGACAACTTCTCGACATTGTCGGCAACAAAATCATGTTCGTTGTGCAGAATAAACGGCTCGAACAATCCCACGAGTTTTTCGACGCGCTCGAGGTTGCGCTCCGTTTTAGCCAGTGGCTTCGTCATGGCTGATGGCAGCGGCGACATCACCCGCTGAATCGATTTGATAATCATTTTCTGTGCTGGCGCGGACATGCGCCGATAACGCTCTTTGGATACAGGAATCGCATCCATTCGCAGCCGCAGCCAGTATTCAAGGCCCTCCTGCGCGCGATAGTGCTTTCGATGTCCTAGGGAAGTCAGTTCAATCGAGCGCCCCATGTCGCAAGGATTCGTAACCGACGTTGCCAGTTGATAGAGGGGATCGTGACGGCGCTCGACCAGCGCTGCGCCAATTAAGGTCATTCCTGAACAAACGGCATCCACGGGAATAATGTCAAGGCGCTTGCGCTCGTTTGACGGAAGTTGGCGAAACGCCGTGCCCAGCAGATAGGAGAGAGACGCAGAGGTATTGATGCCTTCATTCCATCCGCGAAACGGCTTTGCCACGGAAGTTTCGACGATGGCGGGACGAACGATCGCAATCGGCAGCCCAGCGCCATCTTTAGAAATATGTTTGGAGATGAGCGACTCGGCCAGGCTCTTGGTGAATGTGTAGGTGTTCGGCCAGCCCAACTCATTCGCGCGGCGCGTAGCTTCTTCGGTCAGATAATTTCTCAACCAGCGAACGCGGTTTTTGCGGATTTGATTATCGAGCGCCTGGCCGCTCAGGCCTTTGGCCGCGTGCTCTTTCTCGAGCGCCTGCTTCCTTAATTCTTCTGCGACTTCGGGGCCTTCCGCGCGTACCTCAGCCGCTTTCACCAATTCATGGAGGCGGTGCCACTCTTTCTCTGCATCAAAATCCGCCAGACCGGCCGGAGTGTAATTCACACGCTGTTGCTCGCCCACGCGGCCATCGCGTTGACCGGCCACATAGCAAGTCGACAAATGCAGCAACGCTGCATGATCTGACGCGCGAATAAATTCAATCAAGTGATGGGTCGAATCGATATTCACCGCGAGCGCGTCGCGCAGATCGGGGTTGAAATCCGTCAGCCCCGAGCTGTTGATGATGAGATCGAGCTCTTTGCGCAGCCGCTCGGCAGTCTCTGAATCGAGTCCGAGGTCCGGTTGCGATACGTCGCCTTCTACTACCTCAATTTTTTCGGCCAAGAACGCGCCCAGTCGCTCGCCATACTTTTCAAACAAAGAGTCAAAGACGGGCGAGCCCTCGATGATTCTCTCGAAGCGCTTCTGCGCTGGGCTCGACTTCTGCCGCCGGATGAGCAAATAAAGCTTCCCAATTTCCGGTAGATCCATCAGCGTGTTTGCCAGCCAGACTTTGCCGATAAATCCGGTGACGCCGATCAGCATCACGCGCTTGCCGACTAGCGCCTGGCGCACCGAAAACCGGGCGGGATACCGCTTTTCGTCGAAATAGACAATCGGACGAACGCGCGGCCCCTCGACTCGCGCCGCCGGCACAATCGCCGACGCCAGTGCCTTTGGGCCGCGCAATCCTAGCGCCCGCACCCACCGCGCGGCGCTCTGCTGCCCCTCCGGTCCTGCTTCGCGAAGCCGCGCAAACAATCCCCGCGGCCGGATCACCGGACTCAGGAGGCGCCCCGTCGCTACGCCATTGCGGAAATCAAGTCGATTGGCAATAATCCAGCGCACGCCCAGATGACGCGCCAGCGGCCGCATTACGTGGTCCAAGCCCTGGCTCACCAATACCACATCAGCGCCCGTGGCCTGCAACGCCTTCAGCCGACGCACTCCTTCTTCTTTAAGCAAGGGCTTCAGCTTGTATTCGAATTCCTCTTCGCCCAGCAAATCGAGCCGATCGCGCGTTACGCCTCGCAATACAGCGTGCACGATTCGCGTAGCAGCCACGCGATTCGCCAGGTACAAAAACGGCCGCAGGAGCGCCATCACGAGCACCAGGCTGCGACGCACGGCGCGGGCGATATACGTTTGGCTGTTCCAGGTAAAAAACGCAATCGGACGAACCGTGGTCAGTTCGAGCAGGCTTCCCTCAACCCGCCAATAAACGGGCGAGGAAGGCCGCGAACGGCCGGCCGTCCAACCTCCGGCGGAAGAGGACGAAACGGGGCGAGGGGCCGACGCGGCACCGACAGCCGGAGGGCTGGCGTCAAGCGGCGCACGGACTCGCTCTGTCTCGAGATGGCTTACAGGTTCCACGAATACAGGTTCCACTACGATCGGCTGAACTCGCTTTTAAGATCGAGATGCGAGATTCTGTCTCGCATCGCAGCGCCCCAGCAAGCCGGCGAATCCTTTATTTTAACCTCTCCTACACAAACCACGAAGAATAACTGAACGGGGTAGTGGGCTAATTCTGTGCGCGGCGATGGTAGCGCGGGCGAGCCGAGGGCGGGACGCCCCAGGGACAGCCGCCGGGACGGCGGCGCTACTGATGCGGCAACCGCCAAAATACTTCAAAATCCTGCAGTTTTGCCCTACACGTCCAATCCCACGCTTAATGCAGAGCCCATCCAACTATCGCCGCAGCCGCAATCACCCAGGCCGAGTTGACGCGGAAGCGGAGCAGCGCCAGCAAGCTTACGCCGAAAACGGCCACCGCTTTCCAGTCGACTATCGACGCTTTCCCCAGTTGCCAGGTCACCACGGCCATCAACGCGAGCGAGCCCGCGACCACTCCCTCGAGTGCCGCCGAGGCCATTGCCGATCGGCGCAACCGCGGAATCAGCGGGCCAAGTGCCGCCACCAGCACGAATCCTGGCAGAAAAATTCCTATGGTCGCCACCGTCGCGCCGCGCCATCCGGCCACGACGTATCCGATAAACGTCGCGGTCGTGAACACTGGGCCGGGCGTGAACTGGCCCACTGCGACTGCGTCAATCAGCTGTTTGTCGGTCAGCCAATGCAGGCGCTGCACAAATTCGGTTTGCAGAAATGCCAGCAAAACATATCCGCTGCCGAATACCACCGACCCAATCTTTAAAAACGATAGAAAGATCCGACCTAGCGCCACAGGGACAGCCGCGCCGATGGCGCTAACCGCAAAGGCGCCGCCAATCAATTTCGGTAACCCTACAACTTTCGGCTCGACCGACAACAGTAACCGGTTCTTGAGCGCCAACGTTGAAACCGATATCAGGCCGGCCAATAGCAACACCAGCACCAGACTTACTCCCATCAAGCTCAGCATCGCCGCAAGCCCCGCGATCAGGGCCAGGAGAGGCGTTCGCAGGGCGGTTTTCCCCAGCTTCCCCAGCGCCTGAATCACAATTGCGACCACGGCGGGTTTGATCGCCGACAACACACCTTCGACCTTTGGCAGAGAACCGAAGCGCACATAGGCCCAGGCGATCACCGAGACCATCACGGCCGCCGGAATGATGAAGCAACATCCCGCGACGATCAGGCCGCGCCAGCCGCGTTTTAGTTGGCCAACAAAAATCGCGACCTCGGTGGAACTCGGCCCCGGAATCAAATTTGCGGTAGCCAGACGATCGAGAAATTCGGCTTGGGTAATCCAGCGGCGCCGGCGCACGAATTCTTCTTCCATCATGGCCAGATGCGCCGCCGGGCCGCCGAAGGCAATCGTCCCTAGCTTTAAGAAAACCAAGGCAATTTCGCCCAGGGAGGCATCGCGAATTTCCAGAGATTGATCCAATAGCAGGTGCGGCCAAGTCTCGTGTGGCGCGGACACTCCCTTCGACTTCGCTCAGGCAGGCTCTGTCCGGGAAATGTCAGCGGCACAGAAACTTCGAGGTTACCGCAAATCGAGCAAAGCAAGAATGAGTAGGATGATTCACCGCAGAAATGACGAAACCACCGCAACTCGCAAGGTTTACGTCTGCGCAATCGGCTCAGAGTTTATTCAGCCCGTCGAGCGCGGCCACTTTATAAGCCTCTGCCAGCGTGGGGTAGTTGAATACGGTATCGCGAAAATATTCGATGGTCGCGCCCATGGTCAGCACGGCTTGTCCGATGTGCACGATCTCGGCGGCCCGATCACCGATAATGTGCACGCCCAGTAACTTCAGCGAATCGGGATCAAAGAGAATCTTCAGCAGGCCCTGATCGTCGCCGAGCATTTGGCCTTTGGCGAGTTCGGAGTAGCGCGCCAGCCCACTTTCATAAGGCGTTTTATTGCGCGTCAACTCTTCCTCGGTCACGCCGACCATGGAAATTTCTGGGATGGTGTAAATGCCGTAGGGAATTAGATTCGGCAGCATACGGCTGGGCTTGCCGAACATGTGGCAACCGGCGAGCCGGCCTTGCTCCATTGAAGTGCTGGCCAGGGCGGGAAATCCGATCACATCGCCTGCCGCGTAGATATGTGGCACACCGGTCTGAAAATTTTCATTCACCGTCAGCTTGCCGCGAACGTCCGCTTCGAGGCCAGCGGCTTCGATTTTCAGCTTGTCGCTGTTCGCCTGCCGGCCGATGGTATAGAGGAGCGCCTGTCCGCGAACTTTTTTCCCACTCTCCAGGACGGCGAAAACTTTATCCCGCTCTTCGTCGAAGCCGACGGATACAACCTTCTCGCCGAGGCGGAAAATCGTTCCCAACTGACGCAGTTGGAAGCACAGGCTTTCGATAATTTCCCGATCCACAAAATCGAGCAGCGTGGGACGCTGGTCGAGCAGCGTCACCTTTACTCCGAGCGCGGCGAACATCGACGCATATTCCAGACCGATGATTCCAGCGCCCACCACAATCAACTCTCGCGGTATCTCCTCGAGGCAGTGCACCTGATCCGAATCGAAAATGCGCTGGCCGTCTACTGGAATGCCCGCGATATGCGAGGGCCGAGTGCCACAGGCGATGAGAATGTGCTCTCCGCGAACCTGTTGCACTCCGTCTTCGTTGAGGATTTCGATCGTATGCGGGTCAGCAAAGTGAGCGTCGCCTTCCAGCGCGGTCACATAATTTCTGCGCAGTTGCGACTTGATCACGTCAACTTCCCGCGTCATCACCGCCGTGGCGCGCAGTACCAAGTCCGACATCATGATCCGGTCCTTGACCACGTAGCCCCGTCCGTAGAACGAGCGCTGTCGCAAGCCGCTCAGGTAGAGCACTGCTTCGCGCAGCACCTTGCTCGGAATCGTGCCGGTGTGGACGCACACCCCTCCCATCGCGAGGCGCCGGTCGATGATCGCCACCTTCTTGCGCATCTTGGCGGCGCAAATCGCGCCCTTCTGGCCCGCCGGGCCGCTGCCAATCACGACCAGATCGTATTCATGAGCCTGCATAAGCGTGTCGTCTAACCGCAGCACGAAACTAGCATCTTTGGGGCTGGGCGCGAAAGTATCGATGGTATCGAATTCAAAGTTAAGATTCCTTTAATAAATGAGGGCTGAATGAAGTGTGGCGCGAAGCTGCGCTGAGCGAAGCCTTCGGCGACTTTTGCCGCGCAGCCCCTTACCTTACGGCAAACGCGACAATCGTTTGCCCGCGCGAGCCTTGCTTCTCCAGCCGAGCGAGCAGTTTGCTCTCCAGGTCATCGGGATCAGCGACCATCTCACACGCGGCAATTTGCTCATCCGTCGCACCGCGAAAGCATAGTTCGCACACTCCCAGGCCGCCCTCAGAGCGCACCGGGGGACCAAACGTTCGGCAAGTCATCGGTCGGGCATCATAGAGTTCGCACAGTCCCGTTGCGGGATCGAGCACCGAACACGGTTCATCATTGGCAAGTTCGGCGAAGCGTTGTTCCGCATCCGACCCTGTCTCGAGCACCGCCCCATCGAGCACTCCCGTTTTTACATCGCCTGGAAATTGCGCTGACAGTCGCTCAATCGAATCTTGCGCGCGAGTGCGAATCCGCTGCGCCCTTTCGGGATTTAGCTTTTCGAGTTCCGCGATCCCTTGCTGTAGCCGCAATGCATCCAGTTGATGAATCGCGAACACGCCGACGCAGCATTGCGTGCATCCCGGACGACACGCCAACCACGCGCCGGAGCGTCGGGCTGCATCAGTCAGGGCGGCATCGACGATCTGTATCAGCTTCGTGTCGCCCGCCGGTAATCGCCGCAAAGGCATATAGAGAGGATACCGCAGCGTCTATGCTCGTTGCCCGTTGGCAATCGGCACGGAAGCTTTGCCTCGCTCAACATAATTGTTTATGCTCACGCATCATGAATGGGTGGCCATCCCTGACGGATACACACAGCGCGGCAAAAAAGTCTCTTACGACGAATGCCGCCGTCTGGTTGGCTTTCGTGGTTGGGCTGGGCGCAGCTCTCAGATTATTCCGGTTAGGCGTGACGAGTTTCTGGCTCGACGAGGCGGTCAGCGCCATGCTGGCGCGCATCGACGGCCACACGTTCGTCAGCGCCGTCATTCACCGGCAGGCAAATATGGCCTTTTATTACCTGCTCCTCCGTGGATGGATACGGCTGGGCAGCAGCGAGTTTGCCTTGCGCAGTCTTTCCGTGCTTTTCGGCGTGGCCGCGATTCCTGCGATGTATTTACTCGGCAAAGAGGTCTTCGGGCCGAGGGCCGGCCGCGTCGCGGCATTCTTGCTATGCGTGCACACTTTTCACATCCGGTATTCGCAGGAGGCCCGCGCCTACAGCCTGCTGACGTTGCTGGCTGTGCTGTCGTCTCTGTTTTTTCTACGCAGTCTGGAGCGGCCCTCGCGAGCGAACTGGGCGCTGTACATCGCGCTCAGCAGCTTGATGGTGTATGCGCAGGTGTTCGGCGGATGGGTGCTGTTGGCGCAGTGGTCGTCATTACTATTACTTCGCGGGCGCGGCGAGATTCCCGGCCAGATTCCAGGCCGAATTTATCGAAAGCGATTTCTGTTTAGCGCCACAGCGATGTGTTTTCTGATTGCTCCACTCGCCTATTGCCTGCTTTTCGTTTCCGACCGCTCGCAACTGGCTTGGCTCGTTAGGCCCTCAGCGCAGGATTTGTATAAGTTCTGTCTCGACCTTACGGGCAATGGCGGTCCGATGCTCCTGGCGGCCTATCTGGCTCTGGTTTTGGCGGCGGTCGCCGTTGCCGTCCCGCACCGCGGATCGCAAACGAAATCATCGGAGCTTTGGAAACATGGGTTTCTGCTGCTTTGGCTGGTTCTGCCGCCGGTGTTGCTTCTCATGATTTCCCTGCGCTGGCCGGTGTTTGAGCCACGCTTCCTGATAGTTTGCATTCCGCCGCTGCTGTTGCTTGTTGCTGATGGTTTGAGTCAAGTCCGCTCGAGGATTTTTTTTGCCACCGCTCTCATGATTCTCCTCGCGCTCTCGCTCACCGGCGTTGATTATTATTTTCGCGGCCGCATCGACAACCGGTACACCGATGACTGGAGAGATGCGACTCGCTATGTTTTGTCGCAGGCGGAGGCGGGCGACGCTGTTGTATTTACTTATAGCGAAGAGCAGCTTGCGTTCGACGAGTATCGGTCGCGGTTTCACGCCACCGCCGCTCCCATCCATAAATATCCCGATGAAACGGATGCGGAGTTATTGATGCGACGACCGTCGCGCCTTGATTCTGGGTCGCTCGATGACATCATTGTCGGTTGCAGGCGTGTGTGGGTGATTTCCGCCTTTCAACCCGACCGCCTTAGCCGCCAGGTGGACGCGACTCTCCGCGCTCATTTCTCGGTGCAGAAAAGTTTTGCTTTTGGATTTGTTCGCGGGGATTTGTTTGCCGATTCTGCGGTACGCTCACCGGTCGAGCAATCAGTCGGAGAATCCGCTGGCGAAAAGCCTTGGCGCTAAGCGTACGGGGATGACGAAACTTTCAACCGATGCAATTGCCGTTTCTCTGCACGCCGCCGCGCCGCCGCACCGTCAACAAACCGGGATTGCACTTGGGACAGAAGGGCAACTGTATGGTCGAGGCGACGTCGGCTCATCCAACCGGCAGTAGGCATCGCTTTCAAGGGGGCGCTCTGGTGATGCGCGACGCGGAAAAATTCAGAGTGCGCAATCGAACAAGTTATGTGCGCTAGCGTACAGTATTCACCCGATAGACTTAACTTGCGTTCGACGTAAACTCAGATTGCCTTTCACTCGGCCGCCGCTGTTCTGTTCCGAGCGACCGACTCGGCCACCACTCGCCCAAGCATCCACTGCCTGTCCACTCGTCTCGGCAGAGCTTAACATCTCGGGGCTACAAACCATCGGGCGTCAGCCCGTGTGTTGCGTGAACAGTCGGATCAGTGAGTTGGCATCACGGAGGCATTGTGCCCAAGCAGATTCTGATCGTCGATGACAGTTCAGACCTCCGCCGCATGGTGCGCTGTTGGATCGAGGAAAAGACAGACTGGAAGGTGTGCGGCGAAGCGGAGAACGGCAAGGTCGCGGTTCGCCTGGCTCACGAATTGCAGCCGGACTTAGTGCTGCTCGATTTGGTCATGCCCGTTATGAATGGTCTGGAGGCGGCGCGGCGTATCGCCAGCGTATCGCCTCATCCGGTAATGCTGATGTTCACCACGCAGTACTCAGGTCAATTGGTGAAGGAAGCCGAAGCGGCCGGGATCAAGGAAGTTCTTTCAAAAGCCGATGCGGGGATCAACCATCTGCTAGCGTCCATGAAGACTTTGCTCCACGAACCGCCCGCCGACGCCGCCTGAAAGTAACGGCAGTCTGCTTCAGGGACTAAATCCTAGAAGAGGAACTTCACGCCTAATTGCACGAGGCGCGGCGGATTGGCGCTGACTACATTGCCAAAGGTGGTGCCGAGATCGGCGATATTGCCATCCACGGTTTGCGGCCCGAAAAATTGGGCGTGATTGAAAATGTTGAAGGCCTCGACGCGGAATTGGAGCGACTTGCTCTCGTTGAGGCGCAGATTCTTGAGCAAGGCCATGTCGTAGTCGTCCATTCCTGGTCCATGGAAAAAACGACGCTTGGCCGTGCCGGGCGTGCCGAGGGCGTTGTCGCTGAATGGAGCTGCGTTGAAATACGCGCCATTGCGGGGATTGTGATTCAGGTCGAGAGGGCCGCCCGAGTAATCCGGCTCGTCAATGCCATAGTTATTGATGCCATTCGGTTCGGCTCCGAGCAGAGAATTGTCACCATAGTTGACAAGGGTCACCGGTAGACCGGAGCTGAAATGCGTGATCCCGGAGACTTCCCATCCTCCGCTCCAACAATTGGATGTGTGTAACAAGCTCTCTAATGGAAGCTTGTAGTTATAACTCACAACAAAGTTGTGAGTCATATCGAAAGACGATAGCGCATAACTCATCGCGGGGTTGATGGGATTGACTTCTTCACCCAAATTGGAAGCTTCATCGAGCGACTTACTGTAGGTATAACCTGCCGATAACTCCAACCACCCGCCCGTATGGCGCAGGCTGACCTGGAGAGAGTTATAGCTCGATTTCCCGATCGTCGACTGATTCGTGTCGCTGCCAAAATTGAATCCCAGCGGTCCCCGCGTCCCATAGATCGTCTGGCCCGAAACCGTTGTGTATAGATTGCTCTCCTGAAAGGGACCGCACGGAGTTTGTGGCGGATTCTGCGATTGAAGGTTGGCAGGATTGTTCAAGAACAAACACAGCGCGGGATCGCCCGGATTCGCTTCCACCATCACCAACAACCGGTGCGACTGTGTTCCCACATAGCTGGCGCTGAGCACTGTGTTCCCGCCAAGTTGCCGCTCCAGCGACAACATATATTCTTCGACATACGGAATGCGGTTAGTCGCGGCATAGGCGGGAATGCCGTTGATGGGCTCGAATTGCTGCCAATCTACGTTCGGGTCAGGATAGCGGCTCGACGCTTGCCGCATAACCAGCGAAACGGGAAACGGTTGCCCCGGGAATTGTCCGGTTGATGCCGTCACGAATGGCGTGGCAAATAATGGCGGCGCTGGACTCGAATAGGTGATACCAAAGGGAGCATTGCCCGCTAGTATGCCTAACGTCAGCGCCTCGATCGCCGTATAGTACATACCGAAACCGGCGCGCACACTGCTCCGGCCTGGACTGCCCAAAATTTTGCCGAGCAAACTGTCGCCGGGCGCATCCGGCGAATAAGCCAGGCCGATGCGCGGCGCGAAGTCGCGGTTTCCCGGCGGCGCCAGCGTTCGCGGAACACCGGGATCAGTGGGAAAAAGAACTCCGGCTGGTGCGGTGGGAAAGACTACCGATTGTTTGCCCGCTTCGAACGTAGAAATGCCATTGTTTTTTTCATACCAGGGCTCGATGCGATCCCAGCGCAGGCCATAGTTAAGAGTCAGGTTCGAACGCACCCGCCAGCTGTCTTGCGCATATAAACCCCAGTAATGGTTGCGCCCGTAAAAGGGCTGCAACTGGCTCTGGTTGTACTGTGTCGGAATCCCCAGAAGGAAATCGGCAAAGTCTGATCCCGTCTCGCTTCCCGTAAACAAAAAATTGCCGTTGAATTGCGCGATCGCATCGGTATTGATCTGGTCGTAATGAAATTCCAATCCAAATTTCGCGGTATGCCGGCCGATCACCTTGGCGAAATTATCAGTCCATTGAAAAGTGTTGTTCACTTGCTTGAGTTCGTTCGCATTAGTCCCGATGGAGAATGCATTGAAGACAATATTCTCGACCCCTTCACCGGCGGGATTCAGCGGCACAATGCCGCCGTGTGCGCCGGGCGCAAATCCCTGGGAGGCCAGACTGACGCCTACCCCGCCCACAGGTCTACCGAGATCGTTGTGATCACGCATGTAAGTGATATGCGCCTCATTCACCGCCGTCGTTCCCAGCGTCTTCGTGTCTCCCAGACTTAGTAACTGCGCGCGGCCCAGATATAACGAGTTGAAACCCGGCACGCTGGCTCCACTCTGCGCCACCGGATAAGGGTTGTTGAGCGTGTAGTCGTCGAGAAAATAGTAAGCGGAGACCGTTCCCCAGCGACCGTTGTGGTCCAGTCGATACGCTCCCTTATCGTCGCGCAGAGTTTCGTCGTAGGCCGAGGTTGCGAATGTGCCATTCGCATTATTCGGCGGAGGAATGTAGTGCAAGAGATTGGTCGCCGGACCCGACCATATGCTTTGCGGAATCACTCCGTTGGGAAAAACGCAGTTTGCCATGGTGCATCCCCGCGCGTAGTAGGATTCGCCCGGATACACAGAATACTTGAGTTCGTGTGATAGAAGATCCGCCCAGGATTGTCCCGTAACCGTTCCGCTCAACAAGTTTGCCTGGTCAAGAAGATTGCCGCCGCGGTCTGCCAGCGACGGAACCGGGATCTGGGCCGTATCCACGCCCTCGGTCAAGCGCGTCCCCTGATAATCGGCAAAGAAAAATGTTTTGTTCCTGCGAACCGGGCCGCCAAATGTTCCGCCGAATTGATTCTGGTTAAATGCACCGCGCGTCCGAGAAAAATAGTTACGCGCATCGAGGCTTGTATTGCGCAGAAACTCAAAGGCGTCGCCATGAAAGCTGTTACTGCCCGACTTGGTTACGACGTTGATCTGGCCGCCGCTATGGCCGCCATATTCCGCATCGAAATTGCTGGTGAGGATATGAAATTCAGCGACCGCGTCGAGATTTGGAATGATGGCGGTTCCTGAGTTCACGTCTTCTTCGGCGTCACTTCCGTTGACGGAGAATCCATTGGAAAATTCGCGTTGTCCGTTGATTGAAATCGTGCCCGGGTTGAGTCCGCCCGAGGGCGTGAGCGCACTCACTCCGACGTCCTGTTGCGTGTTTGCGGTAAGAGAGGTCGCCGGAACCACGCCCGGCTGGAGCGCCAGAAGATCTGTGTAGCTGCGGCCGTTCAATGGCACTGCCGCGATCTTGCCGCCGCCGATGACTTCTCCCATCTGTGTGTCGGAGGTATCGGCATGAGCGCCGGTGTCAATCACGGTCACCGCATCGAATGTCTCGCCCACCTCGAGGACTGCGTCAATCGTCAATCCAACGTCGGTATCGATGGCAATTCCGGTTCGCTGATAGAGTTTGAAACCGGCTTTGCGGATGGTGACGTTGTAGCGACCCACTGTGAGTTCAGGAAACGAGTAAAATCCGCTGCCATTAGTCGTGACCCGCTCGTGAACATCGGTGGCGACATTGGTAGCATCCACGGATGCATCGGCAACAACGGCGCCGCTCGCGTCCTTCACCGTGCCGGAAACACTGCCGCCGGCTCCCGCCCATGAATTGATGGAGAAGAGTAAGACGATGGCCAGGGAAATGCGCGAGGCACACTTCGACGTGTCGGAAGGTAAATTGAAATCGAAACTTCGCGCGCCGCCAGACATCCCGTTACTCTCCGTGCCAAGCTAGATGCGACCGAGTCGCAGCTTATAAACAAATAAAAAATCGGCGACTAATGCGCAGTCTTACGACACCGTTTGCAAAATCCGCCGACTTCGAGACGCACCACGCGGATCTGAAATCCGCTCTGAGCAGCCATCTCAGTTTTCAGTTTCTCGAAAGAAGAACTTGCATATTCCATAATCGCGCCGCAGCGGAAGCAAGCCATGTGGCAGTGCTCGCGGTTCGTCTTGGCCTCGTAGTAGTGCTTCTCACCCTCGATGTGCATCAGGTCCAGTTCGTCAATCAACCCGTATCCCTTAAGCAACGCAATCGTTCGATAGACGGTGGCGCGGTCGATATCCGCATCCCGTTTTCTGGCCACCTCCAGTAACCCGGCCGCGTCGAGGTGCCGAGGCGAGTCCTGAATTATGCCAACCAGCAGGCGTCTCTGAGGGGTCATCCGTACCCCGCGCGCGACAAGTTCTTTCATCAGTGACGGACGGGTAATCGCGGGGATGTGGTTTGATCGTCCGGGCTGCGATCGTCCGACTTGTGATCGACCCAGTTGCGACTCCGTCGCAATAACTCCGCTGGTTCGCATTCCCTTTCTTCTTTCTTCCTCTAGGGATTTTTTGATTGCCTGCGACTCCGATTGCAGATCAATTACTGGCGCAACATCAATTGGACTTCATTCGCATTCCGCTGTCAAGACGCGCCTCCCCAACCCTACACGCGTCAAATCGAACGGCGCCAAAGTGGCAGCGAACGGTGGTTGTCATGGGGCAGGAAGAATTCTCTTATGAACTCTTTATGAATGTCTTATTCGAACTTTATGGCAAATCAAATCGAATAGAGGTGAAGCAATTGGGAGCCTCCAATGGCCAACATCGCCATAAGGGTCGAACCCCGGTGAGCACGGTCATGGTATTGCTGTGCTTGGCCGGCATCGCCTTCAATGTTCGATTCGCAGTAGCCCTGCGGCAGGAGCGCAGGCAATCCGCGAAAACACAATCCCGCAAACACATGACCTCGACGACAAACAACCACTCAACCGAGCCGCGCGAAAAAGCTTTCGATTTAGAGGGCTCTATCGGCTGGCTCGACAGCGACAGTCGTACACAATCGCAATAAGCGATCGAAGAAAGGCTTTCAGATGTCTATCCATGAAGTATCGGCGGAGCAACTAGCACAACTTTTCCATCACTATCACCAGGCCCTTGCGCCGGATTTCGGGTGCACCACAAGCTCCGCGCCCGAGTCGTGGGATCAGGTATCGACGCCCGAAAGGAGTCGCATGGTCGCCGCCGCTCGCCTCGCTATTCTCGAGGTGGCTTCAACAAATCCTGAAACGGAAAACGCAAGGCGCTATTTTGCCAAGCCCGGCGAAGCGGAATGGGGCTGCTAGCGCTGTCTCCGCTGCATCAGCTTCCCCCAGTGAACCTCTGCGACCTCTGTGGTGAAGACTTTTCTTAGCCACAGAGGTCCTCCGTCTACTTAGCCTGCACAACCACCGCATCCTCTAAGCGCAAGGATGGCGCCGATCGATCTCCAACCTCGAACGTCTGGCCGCGCTTGAGATATTGCGCCAATACCGCGGGCGTCGACCACTCCAGATCCCAACCATCGTCGATGGCGATGACCGTATACGAGCCGGGAATCACGCCGCTCAAACTGAAACTGCCGTCAAGATCACTCTCGTCCCGCCGAAAGCGGTCTCGATCTGCTTCCGCATTCTTCGGCACCAGAACGATCATCGCCCCCGAAACCGCCTTTCCATCGCGCTTGGCAAAGCCTTCTACGGTGACCGATCCTCCGACCAGCGACAGTGCAATCGTGAGCGAGGCGCCCGCCGGCACGTTCAGCGAGTGTCCGGAAATCATCCCGGCCTCGGACGCGATGCGAACCACCGAATACCGTCGCGCTGAGGACGCCGCCAAGATGTCATAGGTGCCGGCAATGACATCCGAAAAATCGGCCGCTCCCTTCGGATCCACGACTCGGCCATAATCCGTTTTGCCCTTACTGTTGCGCAATAGGATCTGAAGCTGCGCTGGAAGAGTCGATGCCCCTTCGATCTGAACCGCGAGTTTAATCTGGCTTGTCGATCTGCCCGAAGAAACGTCTAGTTCACCGCCTGTCTCAAGGTTGACATCGGCGGGCTCTTTCCACTGTCCGTTCGAACCGGGCATGCGAACGGAGTACCGGCCCGGCGCGATCCCTGCCATCTCGAACACGCCTGGGGAAATGTTTTGAATGTTGCCGACATTTTCGTGCTCGGTGCCATCGAACACCTGCTTTTCGAGCTGGGGGAGAATCATCCCGGGGTTGAGGTCTTCAGACACGCGGAAGATCAGATGCAGCGCTGGCACCGGATTCAGATGGATGTCGGCTTCGAGACGATCCCCGCCGTGAACCGCAATCGGAGCAGCCCCCTCGACCTCGGTGGCGTCTCCGTAGAAGGTAGTCGCATACACAACGTCGAGTGAAGAATCCACTTGAGCAGCCGAATTCCCCGCCCCCTCGGCGCTCGCGGTTGGATGTACCGCATACCACGGCGAAGCCTTGGCCGAAACGAAATAGGTCCCCTCATCGAGCGGCGTCACTTCATAACGCCCTTGATCGTCGGTCATGGCACTCCTAAAAAGAGACGTTCGGCCAACACCTTCTGCTCGTTGCCGGCGATAGACCATGATCTGCGCGTTGCGGACGGGCTCTCCAAATTCATCGAGCACACTGCCGGTGAGCACTGCGTTTGGCACCAGCCGCAGAACAAGGTTCTCAGTGTCGAGGTCGGCGCCAGTTACAATTGCAGTCGAGTATTCGTCATGCTGATTGTAGCCAGCGCTGATGAATCCGCGCTTTGCGCCACCGAGCGAAAATTTGCCCGCAGGCACATGAAACTCAAAGCGACCGTCATCGCCGGTGATGACGGATAGCACTTTTCGTTGGTCTTTCGCGTCGGCGATCGTGACGCGGCAGCGGGCCAGCGCATTTCCGGCTCTGGCATTTACCGCCATCCCCGCGATGCGATACGGGCCGGCAGCAATCTGCGTGCGTTCAGCGTTACGCGCCTGAGCGATTGCCGAAGGGCAGATGGCCGCTAAGGCTGCGATTAATAACCCCAGGCAACGGATTGGCAGTGATATCTGCATTCGATTAGGCGGTCGAAGATTTCCGGCGCCGCAGCGTGTTGCGCGACGGCGACGACTAGCGTGGCAGTCATTGCGCGGGAATCCCTGGATTTGGCAGCGTCACGCGCTCCTTCTGACCGCTGGTTAAGCGAACCACCAGACCCTTCGCATCATAAGCCTGCATTGCTTCAGGATTCCGATATTCGATCTCCGTCGGATCGATGGTCGCTCCGTCGAATGCCAGCAGACGATAAGCCCCTGGTGGCAGTCCCGGATGGTCGAAACTTCCATCCGGCTGCACTCCTACTTCAGTGAAATTCCCGCTGCTATCCCCAATGGGGATGCAATAGATACGCACACGGCTTTGCCCTTTGCTGCCGCTGCCAAACCCCTGCGCAGGAGAGCTGATGCCATCGACTGTGCCGCTGACCTCCGCTGCATCATCCCGCATGGTGATCTCGATCGGGGCTCTGGCACCTCCAATACCGACCACCAGCGGCTGATGCAGAAGATCGAGGTTGCCGGAACGAATCGACGCCACGTAGCCGCGCGACGAATAAACTTTCACCCAGTAGCTTCCCGCCGAAGCTCCTTCGATGACCAAAGACTCATCCCCGGGCCCGGTCGGATTGCGCAGCGAAACATTCCTCCCCGTTCCAAAATCGTCGGCCGTTTCCAGCGTCACATTCAAATAGCTGCGCGGGCCTTTCAACACCATGCTGTGACTTGCGCCGGAAAATGCCCTCAGCGGCATTTGATCGGTGGTTGTGAATTCCTCTTTCACATTCACCGCGATCAATCCATTTGGCGTGAGCACCATCGTCGGGCCATCAATCGGCCCTCCCTTGATCGTTATGGTTTGCAGTCCAGTCATGGACGGTCCGCTGGGCCCGAAGACTGTGGCTTCGATCGTATAGGTTCCGTTCGGCAACATGCCTTCGATCGCGTGATGAACTGGGTTGTGGCCGAGGGAAAATCCCGGGCCCTTGTGCCCATGAGCGTAGACCGTAACCTGAAGTCCATACTCCGGGTGATCGCTTCCCGGTACAATCACCGGCACCTTCACCCGGTAATATGGCTGCTTCACCAAAGAAAGATTGACGGTCTGCGTTTGACCCGCAGCCAACTGAATAACACTAGCCGATTCAAAGTCGGATGCGCCCTGATAGTAGACGGGCGGATATCCAAAGAGTCGTCCACGGAGGCCAGAGGCGTCGCCGGCCGATAGGGCGGGATCATAATTGACCGGGTCGGAATCGAGCAGTTCGCTGGTCAGCAATTTATAGCTACCAGCCTGAACGTCAGCGAAACGAAATTGACCGTCTGACATGGACCGGCTAGCGCCAAGCTGAACCCAGCGAGCGCGGCCATCCTGCACTTGCCGCCGGAAAAGCTCAAGAGTGATACGGTCCGGCGCCTCGGATGTGGGCAAGGTGACCGTCCCAGTAAGTACGGCCTCAGGCGTAAGCATGAGCGTCAGATCTTTCGATCTTTCTGAAGCTGTGTAGTTCTGAAGGTTGTTGGCGGGCTGGTTGTGATAATCGAGAAAACCCGGCTTTCGCGCCACCAGCGAATAGAGACGATTGGAACCTCCGTCAGCCGGATCGGCCTTCCCGAAGGCAAATTCAAAGCGCCCCTCGCTGTTGGTCAGAGTGGCAAAACGGTTGTCGGGAGAAAAAACCAGGGCGCGGTCAATCGGCTCATGAGTAACGGCGTTGATCACTACGCCGTGGATGCTGCCACCATCATCGGGCGCAGACTGCGCCGAGGACACGCCGGGCAGCGACGGGCGAACGAACAACCAGCCGAACAAGCAAAAGATTGCCCAGCGAAATATTCGCCGAAATAAGCGATGGTGGTCGCAGTTCACCGAGGCTACTCCAACCTGATTTATTGTGGCTCAAAACGAGAGAGATGCAAAACGCGGGCGAGCGGGTGCCTATGCTCGGAGGGTTTTCAACGCGCGGGAGAATTCACGCCAGAATAAAAGGCCACTCGTGGAGAGCGGCCTCGATCATTCGTGGCTAACAGAACAGCCAAAAGCTAATAGCTGTCCTCTAGTCTCCTGCCACCGGCTCGCCAACATCCGCGGGTTTCTTGGCGCCGTTAGCCGGAGCGATGGTTGAAATGCTTGCCGAAGGAACCAGTGCTCCGAGGGGAATGAATCCGCCTTCGTTGGAGGTCGCCGGCTTCTCTTTCAATACCACTTCGCGATAGAGCTGGGCCATACGCGCGTCGTAGGCCGCATCGTTCTTGAAGTCGTTCTTAGTTCTGTTGCTCTCGGCCTTGCTGTCACGAGCACGCTTCTTCTCTTCGCGCGCCGTCTTCGCAATCCCCAACTTATCGAGATCGTGCTGCACTTCGTGGGTGACAATTTCATCGCGCAGGTAGAGCGCGTGCTCCGCGTCTTCCATCTTCACTTTCTTGCCGCCGGCGAAGATCTCGTGGCGCCCGTGTTCCTCGTACCACTTGGTTAGGGTCGAAGTCATGTGCATCTTCTCGATAATGTTGCGCCAGCCCACGCCCGTGTTATAGGCGCAGAAGCTGATCTCGCCTTCTTGCGTGGCATACGGAATAATGCACTGCTCGGTGCGGCGGAAATCGTAGTTAAAGAGATCCTGAAACCACATGCCGGCGATGAACAGGAAGTTCCACCGATCCTGGCGGCGCTTCATCACATCATCGATCGTGCGGTCTGGACCGACTTTGCCATAATTCTTGCCCGTAGCGTTGAAGTTCTTATCGAACTTCTTCAGCAGGTCAGTCATCTTGAAGTGAGTCGGCGACTGGAAGGGATCGTAGTTCTTCATCAGGCAAAGAGCCATGCCGAACGCGGTCCAGAACTTCGATCGAGCCGCATCGTTGACCTTGGCGATGTCTTTGGCGAGCTGATCGCCCTTCAAGAACGCGGTGACGGGAACCGCTTCTTTCGTCTCTTTGTCGATCATCATCGCCATGCCGGTGCCGCAGTTCGGATGGCAGCCACAAGAGAGTTGGCCCCAGTCGTTGTTGTTGTCCTGGGAGTGCAACACATCGGCCCAGTCGGAGAACGTGCTCATGAAGCTGATCGGAAACCAGTCGCGGGTTGGCTCGCCGAAGCCGGTTTGATTTTTCACGTCGTGCGCGAGATGCGCCAACGTGTAGCGCTGCGCCTGACGCCGCTCGTCGGTGATCGCCTCGTCGCGCCCCGTAAACGAAACCGGCTGGAAGCTGAGGAAGCCGATTTTCTTCGGATTATCCAAAGCAAACTGAATGATGCGCCCGACTTGCTCATTGTTAATCCCGTTGACGATCGTCACTACCGGAACAATCTCGCAACCCGCCTTGTGCAGGTTGTCGATGGCCTTCAACTTCACATCGAACAGGTTGCCGACCATGCGGTGATCGTTGGCAGCGTTTCCGATGCCGTCAAATTGCAGGTAGGCGTAGCGCATGCCGGCTTCGACTGCCTGCTGCGCAAACTCAAAACTCTTGGCGAACTCGATTCCATTGGTGGCCGCCTGCACACTGTTGTATCCCACCTTGCGCGCGTAACGGACGGCGTCGAGGAAATACGGAGACAACGTCGGCTCGCCACCCGAGAACTGCACAGACATCTGGCGCTTCGGCTTCACCGTGATCGCGTTGTCCAGCACCGTCTTGATCTCTTCCCAAGTCAGCTCGTGCACGTAGCCGACCTGGTTCGCATCCATGAAGCACGGATCGCACATCATGTTGCAGCGATTCGTCAGGTCGACCGTCAGCACCGCACCGCGGCCATATTTCACAGTCGACGTGCCATGATGATGCAGCTTCTCGTCGTTATGCGCCTTGATATCGCGTCCCGGGAACACGTCTTCCAGATGCTTCGAGAATTCTGTGTCGATCGACATCAGGTCTTCGAAGTGGCCGTGCTTGGGGCAATCCTTAACCATCCAAATTTTTCCGTCGCGCTCGACGATCTGCGCCTTGATCTCGCCGACCTTCTCATTCATCAGCACGTCGACGGGAAGATGGCCATCGAGAATCTGTTGCCGAATCTCCGGCACGCACTTGGGACAGAGCGAATCGGTCGACCGCGGCCAGCCGAGCGGCGGCTTCGACTTCTCCCACGACTTGAGCAGGGGCTTGTCCGACCACTTGGGCACCGGCGCGTTATTCGGGGCAATCCGGTTCAGCCGCGAAAACACCGCCCACGCGCCCGTAGCGGCCACCGTCACCGCTTTTTCAACATATTTAATCGGCTTGTGCATTCTGCTCTCTCTTTCTTACTCCAGGAGTTAAAAGCGTCCCGCGGCCCCACATAACCCACACAGCAAAGTCCATGTAAAAAACCTATCCACAAAGAAACCCGGTCGAACCCAGAAGTTTCGTCAAGTGGAGTCTCTCAGGTTGATACTATTGAATCCGCACCGGTTACGCACGAACAAGCCAATGAACAGAAGAAAAACGGGGTTAAAAGGCAATCTAGGGCATTGTTCGGAGCTAAGTTGTTGAAAAGGCAAGGAGGCAACCCAATGCCCTTTACTTCTCCGCCGTTTCCAGCAGCGGATCGGCCTCCGCCTCCAGTTTCAGGTCCGACATGTCGAGTTGAAGATTTCCGGGATTGGTGGCATAGGCCAGACCGGTATCCATATCGAGTGTGCCATTGCGGATCAGTCTCTCGATGTCGCCGTCGAAAGTCTGCATGCCTTCCTGTTCGCCGACGCGCATCGCGTCCAGCAGGGTCTTGCCGTCGGTCTCGCCTTTTTCGACGTACTCGCGTGTGCGCAGGGTGGACTTCAATATTTCGATCACCGCGATGCGCCCGGCGCCATCTTTGCGAGGCACCAACCGCTGCGAAATGATGTAGCGAAAACTCTTCGCCAAGCGGTTTCTCAGCGTGTGCTGTTCGGCCATCGGGAAGGCCCCGACGATACGCTCGACGGTCTTCGAGGCGTCAATGGTGTGCAGCGTGGAAAGGACGAGGTGACCGGTTTCGGCCGCCTCCATCGCGATTTCGATGGTCTCTTTGTCGCGCATCTCGCCCACCAGAATCACCTTCGGAGCTTGCCGCAGCGCCGCCCTCAAGGCCAGCGCAAAGCTCGGCGTATCGCTGTGCAATTCACGCTGATGGACAATGCAGTTTTTGTGCGAGTGTAGAAACTCTATCGGGTCCTCGATGGTGAGCACGTGATAGAACTGCTCTTTATTAATCTTGTCAATGACGGCGGCGAGGGTAGACGACTTCCCCGACCCGGTCGGTCCGGTCACCAGCACGATGCCATTGCGCAGATCGACAATCTTATTCAGTTCAGCCGGCAAATGGAGCGATTCCAGATCCGGAACCTTGGCCGGAATGACCCGCATTACCACGGCGCACGTGCCGCGCTGCATGAAGACATTGACGCGAAACCGATTCGCCCCCGGCATACTGTAGGACACATCGCAGGAACCGCGTTCCTTCAAGTTTTCAATAGCATGCTGGTTGCCACCCATCAGATCGGCGGCAATGCGCCGCGTGTCGTCGGTGGTCAGCGTGCGAGCCGCTCCCGCCGGCGTCAGCTTTCCATTAATCTCGACCAGCGGCGGCTTGCCCGGAGTAAAGAACAGGTCGCTGATCTTCTCGGATGTCTTCAGCATGGCCGCCAGCAGCGCCGGAGTAGAAAATGGCGCTGCGGCGGGGGCAGCGGCAGCCGCTCCGGCGGTGGTCGCCAGGGGAACGGGAGGAGCGAAATTCGGTGCGCCGTTAGCAGAGGAAGACATAGGGGCAGTGTGTCCTTTAAAGAGGAGCTTTCAGCTGGATAAGAATTCTGAATCGGATCGGAGGGTCACTAACCTTGAGGCTACACGTCGGGTCCCGTCTCGTGAAGATTACCGAAGATACAATCTCCGGCGATCGCCGCGGAGCGTGGAAATCCTTCACACCAATTCATCCCGCTTCACCCCGCCTCCATGGACCTCTTCCCACTCTTGCGGCAAGATGCAATCACTTCCCCGCTGAGCTCATTAGCTCTCGGAGGCTTTATGAAGCACGCAAATTGGTTAGTGGTCGTAACACTCGTAGTGCTCTCGGGCATGGCGGCTGCGCAGTTCCACAGCAATACTAGAATCGTGGCCAAGGTACCGTTTGAGTTCGTGGTCGCGGACAAGGTCGTTCCGGCCGGACAATACTTCGTCGAGACTGCCACCATCGACGGCGACATTCTGATGATCCGGAACCCCGGTTCCAAGGTGAGCTTGTTTTCCACCTCGTCGCGGACCGAGGGCAAGCAAGGCGCTACTCGCTACGCGCTCGTTTTCAATCGGTATGGGGACCGTTACTTCCTGGCGGGAGTCGAACTCGCGGGCAGCACGATCGCTTACCGCGTGACCAAGAGCAAAGCGGAAGCCGAGCTCGAAGCCGAGAACGTATCCGCCACCAAAGAGACTGTCCTCGCGTACCTGAAATAGCGACGCAGGGCGGGCTGTCACGGCCTATTGCGAGAGTTGGAAATGCGAAACAGAAAATTAAGAAACAGGAGGACCCCGTCCAGGCTCAGCTTGGCCGGGGTTTCTCGTTGGGAGCGGCGGCGTGGGAGGGCGCCGTGTCTCGTCAAGCAAGCATTTGGCTAAACTGGGCCACCTGCCAGTTCGCCACCCGCAAAAACGTAGGTCGTCGACTTATCCAACTTGATATTGGAGTGCCTAGAGGTGAGGGCGACTGCTCCATCGCGGGCGCGTGTCGACTCGACGTCTTTGATCAATACGCGATGCGGCGCGGCGCTGGAGGTCGTAGTCTGAGCAGGCTGCGTGGTGCTGGCTGGGCTGTCCGGACTATCCTCCGGCGCTGGAAGTCGCCTCGTGGTCGGAGGCGGGTAACCCAAGCGAGTCAGATTTCTAGAGCTCGGAACATCCGGGGATTGGTAGAAGGAATCGGGAAGCGGTGTTGACGTCGTCGGGTAAGACCATGCAGTCAGGTACACCTGGTGAATAAGCTTGAGTACTTGGGGCGAGCCGTGAATTTTCCAGCGCGCGGAGTCCATGCGAATCGCCAGGCGGGATGGATCGGTAGCGGACTTCGCGGCCGACTCGGTCACTTCTCCTGACAGAATGGCGTTTTCGGGAACGACAACGCCGTCGACTAACGTGGCCACCGCGAGCTTGGCCTGCACGACCGTTCCGACGGGAGTGACGCCGGCGACAATCTTCTTTCGCAGGGTCGCGGGAAATTCGAGGCCGGCGGAGGAGGTCGGCGTCGATTGCGCAAGAGTGGATTGATCGCAGACAGCAACAAAACCGAGAAAAACAACAGCGGCCTTGGCGATCAACCTAATGGGGGCTTTAACCGCGGCTTTAACGGCGGAGGTTTGAGCCGAGACTCTAGTGACAGGAGCTTTTCCGACGACGGACCGCGCGAACGAATTGGCGATCATGCGGAACATCGGCGTCCCCTTGGGGAGCGGACGGAGCACACTCAAAAACTCAGACGTTGAAAGAATGCCTGAGTGGGCAACCAGGGTGAATACCATTGTAACTCCGCGGGCAAGCGAAGCAATGCTCAGGCAGCTTCTGAAGCGCAGCCTTCGGCGGCCGATGTCTTGTCGAGCAAGGCGAGCATGCGCAGGGCATTCGAAATGCGATCGAGTTCCCAGCGCTCGTCGGGGAGTTTCGGGTCGAGCTCTCGCCAGCGTTCGGCGAGATTTCTGCGAGCACACTGCACGCGGCCAGGAACCTTGAGGCGATCGGGTTCGAGGATCGCCGCCTGATAAACCTCATGCCAAGAGGGGTGTAGTCGGGTAGACATAAAGCTCGATCCGTTTCTGAAAGGACGTTCCGGTACAGGACCTTACCGAGATATTCACTGGAAACGCTACAATACCGCGCCTGCCTCCAGCAGGCAATACAGTGGATTCCCTGGCCCGTTTTCATCGAGTTAGCCGGCTTGTGGAGTGGCTAGACCACTCGACCGCGGTCGAGGAGGTCGACCGCATAGAGGGCGCCTTCGGGCGTCTCCTCGTGCTTGAAGTAGGCGAAGACGTCGCGGCCGGCGGCGAGATGTTCGTGAATGCGCGCGACCATCGCCTGGCGTTCTTCGGCGGTATAGCTCGGTTTGCGATAACGATAGTAGGCGTAGTCGGCGGTGATCACGTCGGGAGTATTGCGCTCTTCGGTCTCGGCTACGCAGAGCGCTATGTTGCGGTCGCCGAGGGTCTGCCAGGTGGCGTCGGTCAGCCATGATTCATGGCGGAATTCGAAGGCTACGCGCACGGTTTGCGGCAGGCTTTTGAGAAACTGGGAGAGGACAGCCTGGTCGGCTTTGAAGTTTGGCGGCAACTGAAAGAGCAAGGGGCCGAGGCGTCTGGCGCGCTCTAAACTTTCAAGGGTGCCGAGAAAGCGTTGCAGGAATTCGTCTGAGTTCTTCAGGCGCTTGATGTGGGTGAGCACCTGGTGCGCCTTGATGGTGAAGCGGAAATGCTCGGGCGTACCGGCGATCCAGTTCTGAACAGTCGTCTCTTTGACCAGTTGGCGGAAGGTGTAATTGACTTCAACGGCATTCAGCTTGGTGGCGTAGAAATCGAGGAATTTTTTCTGCGCCAGCTTTTCGGGATAGAAGGCGGGCTTCCAGGTTGGGTAAGCCCATCCGGAAGTGCCGACGTAGAGAGTTGGCATGACAGCGGGGATTATAACTTGCGACGCTTGGCCGTGGCTGACTTGCCTTTTGTCGCCGTGCTCTTCTTTCTTGGCTTTTCTTTTGCCTGTGGGGGCCGACCGGCCTCAGGCGCGGCGCGCTCGCTGCCCGCTTTAGCTTCGGATTTGCCTACTGTTTCCGACGCCGCAGCCAGGCCGGCTAACTGAGGCAACTTCTGCCGCAATCTCAATACGGGCTCGAAGAGGTCGCCCATTTTTTCAACGCGCGCCAAAACGTCTTTGGCTTCGAACACGAGGCGCGCGGCATCTTTTTTCTTTAGCGCCTGCTCGACTTCGTCCCAGGTGATGGGTGTTGACACAGTGGGATGCTCGCGCGCCCGCAGGGAGTAGACGGCGATGGTTGTTTTGTGGCGATCGTTCTGGCTCCAATCGACGAAAATTTTATTGTTGCGCACTGCCTTTTTCATGTCAGAAACGACCAGGTCGGGATGCTCCTGCTCGAGCAGGCGCGCGATGGCATTAGCAAATGGCTTGGTCTGCTCGTAGCTGGTTTTGGTATGCAAGGGAACATAAATCTGCATGCCCTTGGAACCGGAAGTCTTGGGAAAACTTTGCAGCCCGAAGTGGTTGAATATCTCGCGCACCCAGAGGCCGACTTGGGCGCACTGCACGATGTTGGCGGGAGGGCCGGGATCAAGATCAAAAACAATCATCGTCGGAGTCTCGAGATCGGCCGCCAAAGAGAGAGAAGGATGCAGTTCGATGGAGGCGAGGTTGGCGATCCAGACCAGCGTGGGCAGATCGTTGGCGAGAATGTAATTGACGGTGCGGCGATTGCCCTCGCTCCAGACGGGCGCAGTCTTCACCCAGTCGGGGCGGTGCATGGGCGCATTTTTTTCGAAGAAATATTCCTGATCATCGCCGACGCCTCCGGGATAGCGTTTCATGGTCAGGGGACGTCCGGCGAGGTGCGGCAGCAGCGCGGGGGCGATGCGGACGTAGTAGTCGACCACCTCACCCTTGGTGAATCTGGTCGAGGGATAGAGGATCTTGTCGAGATTGGTGAGTTTTAGTTTGCGACCTTGCACGTCGACGATGGTGGGAGCGGACATGGAGAGTCGATGGTCTGTGGTCGTTCGTCGTCAGTCGTTAGTCGTTAGTCGCCAATCGCTAATCATTAGTTGCTTATCGCGGATCGTTCGTCGTTTGCGATCGAGCCCCGAACGACTTCGGACGATGTACGTTTTCGTCTTCCAGTATAAATTCCCGCCCTCTCAAATGGAGTTCAGATGCCAGTTTCATGGCACGCGCTTGTTTTTCGGGTGAATGCGATCAAGTTCCTGCCGGTTTTGACATGAATCTATATTTCCGGTATTATCGAAACATGGAACCGGCAAACAACAAATCGCAAAAGGCGAGCGATCAGGTCGCTCGTTATGCCGATATGTTTTCGGCCATGGGGACGGAGCCGCGATTGCGCATTATGCAGTTGCTGCTCTCGGCGCACCCTGAGGGGTTAGTGGTCAGCGAGATTCAGGATGAGCTTGAGATTCCCGGATCGACGCTTTCTCACCATCTCGAAAAGCTCAGGAATGAAGACCTGGTGCAGGTCGAGCGCAACGGGACTTTTTTGCGTTACACCGCTAACACCGGGTCCCTTCGCGAAATCCTGCAATTTCTTTATGCCGAGTGCTGCACCCGCAACCAGGCGCTTAAAGCGCGAGACTTTGTTCAACTTTGCAAATAGGAGAACTGCCATGCCCGAAACCAGTCCGGAAGTCGAAGTCAATATAAAAGAGATCGTAAGAGAGAAGTACGGACAGGCGGCGCTGCGCGTCACGAACAAGAGCGGCGGCAGCAGTTGTTGCGGAGCCGCGCCCGCCTCGGCTAGCTGCCTCTCATGCGATCCGATCACCGCGAACCTTTATGACGCGGCGCAGGCGGGGCAGATTCCGGAGGACGCCATGCTCGCCTCGCTTGGGTGCGGCAACCCGACGGCGCTGGCGCAACTGAACGTCGGAGAGACTGTGCTCGATCTCGGTTCTGGCGGCGGCATCGACGTATTGCTCTCCGCGCGGCGCGTGGGGCCTAGCGGCAAAGCTTACGGCCTCGACATGACCGACGAGATGCTCGTGCTGGCGAACGAGAACAAGCGCAAGGCGGGCGCCGAAAACATCGAGTTCCTGAAGGGCGAGATCGAGAACATTCCGCTGCCCGACAATTCGGTCGATGTGATCATTTCTAATTGCGTGATCAATCTGTCTGCGGACAAGGACCGCGTGCTGCGAGAGGCGTTTCGCGTGCTCAAGCCGGGAGGACGGTTCGCTGTCTCCGACGTGGTCACGCGCGGCGAAATCGCGCCGGAGGTTCGGGAGAGCGTGCTGGCGTGGGTTGGCTGCATCGCAGGAGCTCTCGACGAAAACGATTATCGCGGCAAGCTCGCGGCGGCTGGCTTCGAACAGATCGGGATTGAGCCAACGCGAATTTATCGCGTCGAAGATGCGCGGGAGTTTTTGTCTTCATCAGGATTCGACGTCGATGCAATGGCCGCGCAGGTCGACGAAAAATTCATGAGTGCTTTTGTGCGCGCGGTGAAACCGAAGGAGTTGCAGGAGGCCTGCTGTGGTCCGACGTGCTGCAAGTGAAGCCCTGGGCACAGCCTTTTTGCTGATGGCGGTGGTGGGATCGGGGATCATGGGCGAACGCCTCGCGGGCGGCAACATCGCCGTCGCGCTGCTGGCGAATACGCTGGCCACCGGGGCCGCGCTGGTGACCTTGATCCTGGCTCTACAGCCGATTTCAGGCGCGCATTTCAATCCGGCAGTGACGCTTGCGATTGCATTCGAAGGCGGTATGCCGTGGCATGAGGTGCCGCTATACCTCGGGACGCAAGTAGGGGGAGCTTTCGGCGGAGTTGGGGCGGCGCACCTGATGTTTGGCCTGCCACTGTTTTTTGCGTCGCGACATGTACGAAGTGGCTCCGCTCAGTGTTTCAGTGAATTCATCGCTGCCTTCGGATTGCTGTTTGTAATTATGGCCTGCTCGCGCACACGTCCTTCCGCCGTTCCGTGGGCGGTGGGAACTTACATTACGGCCGCATATTGGTTTACCGCATCCACGTCGTTTGCAAATCCGGTTGTAACAATTGCCCGCGCCGCGAGTGACACTTTTGCCGGGATACGGCCAAACGACGTGTTTGGGTTCGTCGCTGCACAATTCGCTGGAGCAGGGTCCGCAACTTTGTTGGCGCGCTGGCTGATGCCGGCGCATGGACCAAAATCGGTGTAGCCGGAGTCGGGAAGAATCATTTACTCCGGCTAGTAAGCCGTCCCGGTGATTTCGTTAATACGAATTCGCTTCTGAGGATCGGTATAAGTCCAGCGGAAAGGTTTTGCTGATTTGGCATAAGCCTCGATGTACTTGCGTAGCTTTCGTGCCAGATCA